>Ga0325410_1007971_pt1 | contig 11516 bp, 9 predicted proteins | sample PopdelMetagenome_16_FD_206182 | JGI IMG/M metagenome (GOLD analysis project Ga0325410, IMG submission 206182) | Populus deltoides microbial communities from Bellville, Georgia, United States - Xylem-PdIQD-R3 | ecosystem: Host-associated > Plants > Phyllosphere > Stem > Wood/Secondary xylem... | reverse complement strand
AGTTTTTCTTTCATCTCCTTGGAAATATGATTTTAGCGTCTTGTTTTTCATAGTCAATTATTGACAACATTTATTTGTTCAATTATTTGTTGTCATACTTTTTTAAAGATTAGAAACAAATGAACTGACTGGCATAACGCGAATTAAAGATCTAGTTTTAAACTAAATATCAAGGATTAATGCATTCATACATCCTCGTACTCTTTGTTTTGTATTTAAAATATAAAATGTCTTTTATTATTATTTTTATTTTAATACCAATCATGTATATTATATTTTCATTATCTTTAAACAATTTGTTTAGCATCTCTAAAAATGTTAAAAATCGACATGTATAGCAAGTTTACCCCGTGAGTTTTTTTCGCTAGCATACATTTTATAGTCAATGCAATTACCTAGTTTTCAACGTGTTCAAGGCTTTTAGCATGAATATAAACTTAGTCAATCAATAAAATTGCAGAATTACAGGAACATGAATATACATGAAAGAAGACAACAGGCATGAACAAAGGAGTGATTAGAGGACAGTTCGTAGAAGAAGGCTTGTTGACTTTTCAGTGCTTCTAAATAGCCCCTTCATCCCTGTTGATATAATGGACCTGTTGTAGGAATTAATTCATGTTATTTTAACCCTTAATTACCCATCTTTTATTACAAATAAATACCAAACGTTTTTTAGTTTTAAAAACCCCATATTTTTTATTAAAAAAAAACCAAAACTATCAACAAAAAAAAAATAAAAACATCACCTTGAAAATATTACATTATCCATTAAGATCTACGAACTTAGAAAACATACCATACTCTCTTTCCAGCATTAAAACCTAAAAATATTGAAAAATACACCATATAGAAACGAAGAACATTACAATCTAGCATTATACTAGCCCATTGTTCTATGCTATGTTGTGTATCGCAATAAAAAAATATTTTAGCATAAAAAAATATTTAAATAATGATAATATGTTTGTTTTTAAATTTCAATCATCAATCGAATAATATTTGAATATATGACCATGAAGTTCATGACATATTTTATTTTTATTTTTTATGAAACACTATATTTTTTATAAGTAAAAAACTATGATAGGCACGTTGTGCTGAAATGACAAAGGTGAGTCATTGAAATTAAATTATGAAATTACAATCTTTTATGCTCAAGTTAAATAAAAAATATATGATCGATAATAAATGGTAAAATTATATTTATTTTTTTAAAATTAAAAGGAAAAAAAAGCATTAAACAAAAGAAAAAAAAATAATAGCCTAGATGTCGTGAAGTAACCTGTTAAACTTGCTACTAGGATAATGGAATCAATTGCTTTCAATGATTTGTTCTTTGTTTTAAAAAAAAATCAAATAGAAATAGCAAAATACTAAATAAAAAACAAAACAAAACAAAACGAGCCCATCTGTGTGGGCCTAGGCATAAAAAAACAACAACCCATCTGCACGAGCCTGAGCATTTAAAAAAAAAACCTAGACATGTGGGCTTTCCAACCTAAAACATGTGCGTGGGCCTGCCTTGTTTTTTTTTTAAATGGGCATATGATCTTTTTTTATATATATAAGAAAAGACAATAAACAAAGTATTGTCTGCTTTCTATAGATTTTGGCGATCAAGAGTTGCTGGAAAAATCAGAGCTTTAGTTTTTTCGAATTAAAACTCATTTTCAGCTCATACAAAACACTATAAACACATTTTATAAACCTATCAATGACCACAAAAAACCCAAAGAGTTATTTGAAAAACCAAAATCAACCCCAAGCTAAAATTATTCTCGTTGTCATATCTACCTCCTCTGGTAAGTAGAAGAAAAAAACACGCAAGCCAAACTACCCTCATGAAATGAAATTTATAGACACAAAAATTGATTATTTTTATGCCTTTAATCATAAACAACGATGAATTTCTTTTCTATGCTGTAATTTGACGGGTCTCTCTCTTTTTTCACAGGAAAAAACTAAAAAATAAAAAAATAAAATTTATTACTAAAATTGAATTTTGAAAAACTAAAAAAATTCGTTCCTAATAGTTAGAAAAAATAAGAGATTAAAATGAGCTTTGTAAACAAAATTTTAAGACACCATCTATTTAAGATGTTTTTTGCACTTTAATTATTTATTTTTCAATTCAACTTTTTGTACCAAAAACAAATATAATTGAATACTAATTAATGCTAAAAAAAAAACTCAATTTTAAAAAAACTTTCAAAGATCAAATTGAAATCTTCTTTTAAAACTAATTATTCTAATTCACGGTGATTTGGTAGAGAATAAAAAGTAAAATAAAACTACCACATCATGGCTAAGTGTTTTGTGTAAAATAATATATTCATTACCTATGTTAAAAACCATTTTTCCAACAGGTTTATCACCGATTGAAAAAGAAACTTCAATTTACTAAAAACAATCAGCAAGTTGTTGCGAGAAAGCAGAAGTGAGGGGGGGTGTCAACTCTCAAGAACATTGTGTAATCATTACAATCATTTCCATCCATCACTTAGTTTTAAAAACATTTGTCATATGCAAATCAGAATGGCAGATGAAAAGTAAAGTTTGATGGATAAATGAAAACAAAGAAAGGGAAATCGGGGGACAGAGATTTTGCAAGTTAATAACGCTGAAGAAAAGATAAGAACGAAGTTAAGGCACAAAATTCTCTTTAACCTATAATTAACTGCAACAAAAATAGAGGAGCGTTTTCCTCCATATATAAATGAAAGCAACAGAGAGACAGACGGAAAGAAAATAGCAAAAAGGGTCACTCAGCGGCGACCACAACAGTCCACCGACCTTTCTGCGTCTTGCACTAATCTCTCCTCATTCATTTTCATATTTTTGTTTTACAAAGAGAGAAAAAAAATCTCCAACACTGCAAGATTCACAGCTATATTTTTTCTGAGAAAAATTCTTTCTTGATCCAGTTTTTAAAGTTATCCAAGCCTCCCGATTATTCTCGAATCCAAAAAAACTTCCCGTCGAAAAATCGTATTGGGGTTTCTTTTTGTTAAAAAATTCTTATTTTAGAGGATATTTTCTTCAACTTTTACTCTTTCTGATCTTTTCATTATCCAATCTTTGTTTCTTTAATATACGTTAATTGGGTTTTGAAAGCAATTAGTATTTGTTGATTTAGTTGGATAGATACCAGCTTTGAGCATTTTGTTTATGTGGGTTAATGGTGATGTTTGAGAAGCAATCGTTATGTTAAAAAAGCAAGCAACTTTGCGTTTTTTCACCACCAATACAAGAGCTCTAATCATGGCTTCTTTAGCCCGTAATGATCCATTCCTTAAAGGGTTTCATTGTTTACCTCCTCGATCACCAACAAGGCCTCAATCTTCATTGCTTTTTAGGAATGTTAATGTTTCGTTTGATAATTCCGGTAGCCCTGGTTTTAGGATCAATAGAGGTTGTGGCGCCTTGATGTTAAAAGGGTGTTGCTCTGATTCTTCGCGTGATCAGAAAGCACGCGCATTTGCACCAAACAATCAGTTGGTGCGCGATTTTGAGGCTAGATTGGAAGATAGGAGTGCTAGTATTAATGGTAGATTTGTTAACGATCATGGCTTATGCGGGAAGCTTCCCAGATTCCCTGACTTTCCTTTAACTGAGAAAATTGTTGTTGCCGTCGATGTTGATGAGGGTATTGGTCTATTCCCTTTGTTATGCTTTCATTGTTTTTGCTCTTTTATATGGGTGTGTTAAATTCTTGGTCTTTTGTTTGATTAATTCACGGTTGTTTGAATATATGTTTTATTGAGCTGCAAAATGTTACCTCATGAAGGTGCGAAGTCAGAACTTTAAGCCTGCCGCAATATGGGTACTTGACGATTTGTAATATTTTGCTAATGCAATATTTGACTAAGCAAATATATATTATATGATGTTAATGGGTTGATTTCCTGGTTATGTTGCTGACTTCTAGAAGTTTTTTATTTGCAACCATTCAGCTACTGATTCTATGTTTGCTTCGGCGTTTGTTTACTTGCTTTCTTTCTGATGTATCTTTTTTTTCCTGCTTTGTATTGAACAGTTCTGGGGAACTTTGTGTCAGCTTTGAACAGATTTATTGCTGATCGCTACTCTTTGAGTCACTCAGTATCAGAGTATCATGTCTATGAGTTCTTCAGGGTATTCCATTCACTATCACTTTTCTACTTTCACATGTAGTACTGGCATATTATGTTCTGTGGTTTCTGAGGTTAGAATGGATGAGCTAGCTGCGTTAGAGTATAGAGGCTGCAAACTTTTTCTGTTTACAATTTTATTACTGAGTGGGGTTTGGGAACCATATTTTCTCCTGGAGGAAGACAATTAGAACTAAGCTTGAAATTCAGGAGTAGCAAAAGCCAGAGAGGGCTTTGTCTGGAATAACAAGAATGCAGTTTTGTGAATCTCAGGGTCAGACTTAGATATGTGTATCACCTGCATCGTGAGACTTTGGGTCCATGCATGTAGCTGACCTGAAGCATGACTAATTGACTGTGGCGTATTGTTACAGCTGTTAGGTTAGATTATCACAGATATTGTGCAAGTTATGGATTGGTGTATCAAGCAAATCAGTAATGTGATATTTTTTTCCATTTCTTTAGTGTGGAATGAATGAAAGAATGCATACAGAGTTCAATTTAGTTATCGTTTACAAAATAATTTAATTATTAAGTTGGATATTTTCATGGTCAATTCTTCGTGTGGGCTGTGGGACCTGAGAACTTGAATTTACCCACGTTAAGATACCCTCATTCACCATGTTGAATATTGGGGTTCATGTTAAGGTATCACAACTGCTATCTCTTACATTAAAGTCTATACAGTTTATAGTGTTCTTATACCCTTGTTAACAAATGATTTTCACTTTCTTGTTCATTAAATTATGGTTTCTGCTTCTAGGAAAAGAAATGCTTTACTTCAACATGTATTCTGATGCCCCCCCCTTTTTTTTTTTTTTTCCTGTTAATAGATATGGAACTGCTCTCGTGATGAAGGTATTGCTATTGTATTCCTTGTTTCATAAGGCAGGTTATTTTTATGTATCGAGGATGTGGCCTGTCAAAAGTGTTCAATTCTCAACAGTATTTGAGAAAAATTTCAAATAAAATCCATAGTGCACTGTAGTCTTGCAATTGTGACCTGTTAAATTTGTTCATTACAGGTCTTTTGAGTGTTATGCTCCATACCAGACGAGCTTCGTTAGAAGTTGGGAGCTCATTTTTAAAACTAAGTAAAATTTCATAAAAGAATTGCAGGGATCTTTTTGGATTTGCCTTTGATATGCAGGGATCTCTAACTAGCTGTGTATCTGAAAGAAATATGAGAATCCTGTTTGCATTCCTGTATAGTAGACCGGAACTCCTGTTAACATTTCCAAATACAGTTTAGAGAAGTTAAATAGTGTGCTGTTTCTAGTTCGCAGATGTCTATAACTATCATTGTATGTGTCCAGTTTGAATTTTTCGTAATTGTGAATTATAAATGCAGGAGACTGCTTGCTACTTTTGAATGTCCTTGTTTGTATTTTGATCAATTATCCAATTAAAGAGAGGATATATTGCCCTCTGATTTTTGTTTTTAGTTATAGATTATTTATCCCGCAATAATTATTCTTTAATTCTTTTATAATTAGAATAGCTTCGCAACGTTCACTTTCTTATTGTTGCAGCTGATTTTCGTGTCCATGAATTCTTCAAGACACCATATTTCAAGACTGGTATCTACCCAATCCCAGGTGCTCAGAAGGCGCTTCATAAGTTGTCAAGACTTTGTAAACTATCAGTTGTGACGTATGTGTTCCTGGCATTTCATGTTATCATGTATAGAGAGACAAACATTGGAAATAACTGGGTTCTATTAATGAATGTACAAATAGGTCTCGGCAGAATGTCATCAAGGATCACACAGTCAAGTGGCTAGAGAAGCACTATCCAGGAGTCTTTCATGAGATTCACTTTGGAAACCACTTTGCTCTTGATGGAGAGTCTAAATCAAAGTCAGAAATATGCAGGTATGTTCATTTAACCACTTTGCAGTATGTTGAATGCTCTCAGGCTGCTTAACTGTCCTAATCTTCTTACATTTGAACTCGTCTCTTAAAATCCTAGTGATTGGAATTGAATAGGGAAGTGCACCATGTAACATTGTTAAAACTTGGAAGTACAAGTATTCTGAGCTTGGCTTTGCCAGCACCATTGATTTAGTGACCTTGTATGCAAAGTCCTATGGATAGAGTTTAAGTGTCTTGCTCCTAATCTTAATTTTATCTGGCAGGTCCTTAGGTGCAAAGGTTCTGATTGATGATAACCCAAGATATGCCATTGAGTGTGCTGAAGTTGGAATCAGGGTTCTACTTTTTGACTATGAGAACTCTTATCCATGGTGCAAGACAGATTCGGTTAATCAGAACCCCCTGGTCACAAAAGTTCATGACTGGGATCAAGTAGAGCAACAATTAGTTTCATGGATAGGGTCTTAGTTCTCAATGATTTTGTGACAAGGATTCACAAGATGTCACCTCTTCATCACAATATAATCATTGATTCTAATGCCTGGTTCTTTGAGAGTGCCGAAAAAGGTTGGCATAAATTTTAGCATTGACTTTTGGCAAGGTGGCTGTAAGGAGACCAACCAAATAGCGCTCTGGTTGTATGAACAGAAGTAGAATTATTGAAGCTTGTATATTTTCCCTCTTCGGAGGCACGTAGATTAGAATGGTAAATTGCCAAGACTGTTGAACGCTCGTGCTGCTATTAAATCCTCCTCTTCGGAATGTCATTATATGCCCACAGCTTCTTGTTTCCACTCACCTTTTGAGTTAGTTATAGAGCTCGAATACATTACAGGCAAACCAGGCTTTATTTTTTATAACGTGATGCTTGATCTATGAAAAAAAAAAATACCACCTACGAATGCACATGTGAAATGCATGGATCTTGTTACACAATCCTTGAGATGGGAAAAAATTAATGCTGTCAAATTGGTCTAATATGGCCAGTTATGGCGACTTTTCGGATGAAAATCTTATATTCTGTACTTTAATTACCTCGTGTCATGCCTTCTGCAATAATTCGGGCGAACTATATGATATAGAGCTGCAGAATTGTGCATGGGAATCCAGGACAGGTGAACAGTCCCGATCCTTTTAGTTTAGTAGTAGCCCAAGCGCACAATGACCCTGCTCTCGAGTTTCGATCGTGTAAAGAAAGGCATAATGGACCACCAAAAGCGGTCACCTCGGCCAAACTTTAGTGCATTAGTCCCTCCCCAGTCCGGCCTTATGGTCTAAAGAGCCAATACTCTAATTTTCTGATTTGAAAACCTCAGTTGGAGTTGGTTTGGAGGTCCAGGCTACAGAAGGCATTTGCAATTGGTTCGGGAATTTGCCTTAAGATTTTCCAATATCTCTACAATGCTACCCCTCAACCTCAATCTAGCATCATTGGTTAGAGCATGTAATCACTCTTAATACCCCCAAAAGATAGTTTTTCTTTCATAAGATGTTTTAATGTGATTGGTAATCTCTCCATTTGATTAACAGAATGGTGAATTCTCATTTGCCTGGTACATGCATGTATTCTCCCGGAGCAATCGGCCTTAACTTGAGCACCTCTTATCTTGATCTTGTTCTCGGGCAAGGCAAGAGCTCTTGCATGCAACTGTCAGTCCGAACTTCGGCTGGAGTAGAGACTAAAGAACTGTTAATCGAATCTGTGCGTATTATCTACCGTGAGGATCCCACCTGTTCCGGGCTGGAATATGCACCGTGCAGGAACATCAAATACATTTTGGAAGGAGACAGGAGTTTCTGTTTGCTCCATCAGTATGTCACAAAGCAACTGAGAATAATACAAATTATTTGATTTGCAAATAGGTTTTTATATTTCTTCAGCAGATTGTAACAGCTATCGCTATTGTTGGGCGGTTGCTTCGCCCAAGCGCGTCAACTCTACACGTGTGAGACTGTTTAGAATGAGGGACTCTTGGACTGGCTCAGATTAAGCACTGAGTACACTAATTCTTCTAAATGCCCCCATTACCTTACCAAAAGCTGCACCAATATATAGAATTCCAGGTGAACTAGGAGCCAAGGTCTATGTTGAGCCCTCTTTCCATTAGAAATTGATCAAATAAAGTCCCCTCATTACAAAATAACAGCAGCTGAAACAAGAATCAATGCAACCATACCATTTCACAAAAAAATAAAAAAAAAAGTGCTAGGAAAAAAAAAAGAAAAGGCACGCCAAAATTTCTGAACTTTCTAAATTTCAGATTGAATCCAGAGTATAACAAAATTCCTCAATGTTTCAACTACTTCAAATTGAATCCTGCAAAGAACAAAGGCCAAATATAAATAACCAAAATCTCATGGCTAAAACAATGACGAGAAACGATATGAAACTCTCCTAACCAAAATGCTACAGTTCCTTCCTGCTTTCTCTGGCCACCCTGGTGGGCTATGGGAGGAGGATCAAGTGGTTCTTTCCCAGTTAATTCCTTGACTTCTTTCTTGATGACTTTGATGATGGCTTGGAGTGTTCTGCAGCTACTTTGGAAATGGTAGCTTGGCTTGATTTTGAATTTGATGTGTTGGAACTAGTAGAGGTAGCACCAGCTTCATGTTTTTCTCTCACTACAGCTCCCTGAGAACCTCTCACCTGAGCTGCCCTCTTATCCTTTCTCTTGGGCCTGTAACTCGATCTCTCTCTCTTGGGGAGCCACCTTTCTGGATCTGGAGGAGGGCCTGGATTAGCAGGATCAAACCCTTTCGGATACCTTGGCTTTCTCTTTCTCTTTTTCTTTGGCTTCTCCTTCTTACCCTCCTCATGTGCTCCAGTAACAACAACAGACGCACCTTCAACGTGCTTAGCTCCAGAAGTCTTCTCCAAACTATCCACATCAATCCCCTTCAGACCTGGCAATGGTTTCAGCTTCTTCTCATAGGCTTCTGCCTTGTCAACATCCACCCGGGCAACTGTGTTCACCAGCCCAACCAAAGCCTCTATGCTCCCCCGGCTTCTGACAAGCTCCTCATATAGGCGGGCAGCATCTTCCTCCTTGCCATGCCTGACCTTGAATGAAGCAGCCTCTTGCATTATAACATTCAGCTTGTCGTCCTCAGTCATGGCATTTGACCACCATTTGATTGCAGAGTCAAGCACAGTGGATGCACCATCAACATCTCCAGCACGCTCTTTAAGAGCAACTAGAGTAGCAACAGTAGCAGGCATGTGCTGAATATCAAGTATCTTAGACAGGGAGTCGGCTGCAATTTGGGGATGGCCAGCAGCAGCAGCAACTTGCGCCCTTGCAAGAAGAATGACCCTAGACTTGTCAGGGAACTTCTCAGCAAACTGGCCAAGTATTTCTTCAGCTTTAGCAGCCTTGTTCTCTCTGACAAAGACCGCAGCTTGAAGCAACACTGGCAGCACACTGTCAGCAAACATGTCTGGCAGAGCAGTGACAAGTTCTCGTGCCTGTTAAATATTGGCAATAAACAGGCATTATCTAGGTATGCAGAGGATCCCATTACTTGTATAATACTAGAAAGCAGCAGAAATAAAAAAAATGGGATGCAAAAAGCCAAACACAACACCTGATCCATCTTATTCGTGTGGAGAAGCAAAAGCACTCGGTTTGCATATATTGCTTCCTTTTGTTTTGGAGAAAGTTTGTCAAGTCCACGAGCAAGCTGAAAAGCCTGTGCATCTTGTTCTTTTAGCCGATCAAGTTTTCTCAGGTTATCAGAAACATCTTTTGAACCTTTCAGAGCAATGAGATTGTTCACAGCAACTGCAAAGGATGACTCATCTGCCAAATTTCGATTAATGATTTCTGTGTAAGCTTCCATGGCCTCTGGTGAACGTCCTAAGAGCTGATGAAACAAGCTTTCTTAATTATTTACTATTCAGGGAACAAAACAAAGAAAGAAACTGCCTTGCTACAAAAATAGTTAATGGCAAACTATTCACATGATGTCATTATCTTACTTGTTGAACATATGCCAACTGCACAGCTATAGGAGCCAATTCAATCTCTATATCATCCTCAGCCAAATTGTCATCCATCAGTGCTTCTTGACCAACTCTGCCCAAAATATCAAAAGGTGTATGTCAATGAGACCATAACCTCAATTCCATGGAGACATTTACTATTCATGCTTCAAAAAGAGACCAATTCAGCATAGAAAATTTCAATAATAAAAAATGGAGACAAATCCATCCTCAACATGTGCTTTGCCATGAACAAATGGAGACACAAGCATCCTCAACATGTGCCTTGCCATGAACAAACAAAAGTTTTATATCTGACAAAAAAACACAAGCATGAAGGACTATAAAATTTCGACAAGCTTATGGATTTCATCCAGTATTCAGCACACAACAATTAATCCACCACTTTGGTGACATTTAGAAAAAGCATATAGATACCAATGCAAGAGAATAATGCAAGCCATAATAATGAAATTGTAGGGCCATTGAATATTTCCATAAAATCAATATCTAGAAAGAGCAAAGAACTGCGTATCACCTTCGAGCTGTCAGCAAAAGCTGTTCTGCATCAGTGTATTTATTCCTCTCAATCAAAGAACAAGCGGTGTTGTATGCCAACTCAAAACTGCTAGAAGCTTTAATCCGATTTGCCTCCATCATTCCCTGAACTTGAGAAGACTTCCCAGCCAAAATCAACGCAGCAACAAGATTTATTTCTAAAGTATCAATCTTCGATTTTTGAAGCTTCTGATAGACATCAACACAAGCATCCATTTTTCCTAGACGAAACAGAATCTGAGATTCTAGCAACATTGTTTCCGAAGTTCTCTCAAGACCTTTCAACGACTCCAATGCTTCATCCAACTTGTTTTGTCGGTATAAGCAGTATGCCTATTAACACACCAGCAAGAAGAGGGTCAATTCTATAGATTTATGTGCATGTTTTTAGCAACGAACCTCAAAAACCCTAAATTGCATTAAGGAAAGGTACGAAAAAAAGAATATCCAGACCACCAAAATTAATGATTAAAATATCAGAGTAAATTCAACATGCATTAAAAAGAGCAAACAGAAAGTAAATGTTCCTAGCAAAATTTAAATTTTTATTTTGTTCATAATTTATCAATAATTAGCTGATTTACCTTGAAGTAAGAGAAATCAAAAGGAAGGTTTTGCCTTTGAGCAGAGTGGATAGTCGAAAGAGCTTTGTCAATGCTATCACACTTTATCAAAGCCACTACTTTGCATCGAATTGCGTCTTCATCGTTTGGAGCTACTGACAGAACTGCGATAAAATTAACACAAATTAAGATCAAAATAAGTATATACATAAATAAATAAAATTAAGGAGAATAAATACCTTGATCGGCGACTTTGACGGCTTGCTCGAACTCAGATCGCTCGATGTGTCGATTGAGGTTACTGAATAGATCTTCAATTGGAGGGGGAGGCTGCTGCGATGCCGTCGCTTTGCCTTTCACTTTGGGAGCCATGACGGAATTTGTTTCTGCGATGGATGGAATGTGC
>Ga0325410_1007970_pt1 | contig 11517 bp, 9 predicted proteins | sample PopdelMetagenome_16_FD_206182 | JGI IMG/M metagenome (GOLD analysis project Ga0325410, IMG submission 206182) | Populus deltoides microbial communities from Bellville, Georgia, United States - Xylem-PdIQD-R3 | ecosystem: Host-associated > Plants > Phyllosphere > Stem > Wood/Secondary xylem... | reverse complement strand
GCCTGCCTGCTTAAACTCTCGCTTCCAATTGCGCTGTAAGAAAAGCTGCGTGAGGATCCGTTCCGGTTTTATTGGCTGCTGTCCACCAACTCTCGCGTGTTTCTCACGAGCCCTGTTTTTTTTTTTTTCAAAAAAATAGGGGCCGTTTCTTTTTCTTTATTTACAAGTGGAAAAGGCTAGGGCTGATGCAAATATTTTATATATATATATATATATATATATATATTGTTTATGCTAAATTATATGATTTATCTTCTAAATACTGCAAATTGTTTATTCGCTTGATACAATAAATATAGTTTGGTCTGACTGCGTATTCCCTGTTTTAATTGAGGCTGTATTTGTACTCGGATTTTAATAAATTTTAAAAAAATTATTTGAAATTATTTTTTTATATTTATAAATAATTTTAATATGCTGGTTTTAAAAAAGTAAAAAAGTATTATTTTAATTTATTTTTAAATAAAAAAAACATTTGAAAGTTATTTGCAATGTAAAGGGCAAACATGTGATTTTCAAGGTAGGGCGGTGGCATATATTACAGAGGGTTGAAGAAAAGAAGACCAGACAGCGGTGCTGGGGAGTGGCGGCATATTCCTCACAGATATTGGGGAGCACCAAAACTGGGTCAACTATTTTCTCAACTTGTACCATTTTCCATCAGCTCCTTTTCCTCTGCTGTTAGGAAACAAGGAATGTAATTCCAAGTTCGTAGAAAATGTCGAAGATTGATATTGCTCTGCTTTTAAATTAAAGCTATTTTTTTATTTTTAATTCAAAAACATTGTTTTATTAATATTTGTTTTACTTTAAAATTAAAATAGGTGTCATTTTAAAGAAAAGTGTTTTGTTTTTTAAACGAAGTGGAAATGGAAAGTAATTTCAACTTAAAGCATAATTGATTATTGTGTGATGAATTTTTAATTGAAATGATAACTTCCTCCATTATTTTTTTCAATATTGTGTCTATCGTAATTTTATTTCAAGATCTTTTTAGTATTATTGATTTTATTGAAATGATATATAGAGAAATAGATCCTGGGAAACAACCAGTCAATGAAGGAATGACCCTTGGTTTTGGGTCTCTCTCAGAAGTTACAGCTCCTCCCTGGATGAAAAAGCCTCTCCCTCGCTTCCCCATTTTGCAATAAAGCGAAGCTTGGACTATTCCCATCTCCAGTTCCCATTTCAACTCGATAATTGTATGTTTTATTTTTAAGGATTAGACCAAGCCATGGCTAATGGGAAGAACCCGTCAAAGAGGCTCGACGAAGATGGTTCAAATCAAAGAAAGCAAAGGTATTATTTATTTATTTATTTATTTCGAATTACATCATTTTAATCTTATATTAAATTTCATTATTATCTATATTTTTTCGGTTTCTATCAAACATTTTAATATTTTATCTCTTAAAACTTCTTACACCACTCACCACTTACTTCCATTAGGACTTTCCATGTTAGAATCCACAAATTGTGTTTTCTTATAGTATTTCCTTAATTTTCAAGAACAAATACTAAATGTCCATGGATTATTAACCAATCATGTTTTCATCAAGGCAATTAACATGGTACAAGACAACATAAATACAAGGAATCCCATTAATCATTAACAATTGTTCACGTGGCAGAATGCCATGATGGTCGGCCAGCATAAAATATAAATTGAACGAGGACTTGTACATGGATGCCTACCCAGAGGAGAACACCAGCAAGCCTACCAGTGCTAAGTTTCAAACGTTGAAATTAAAGTACCTTTTCAAAACTAGGGCATGAAGAGAGGAGCAAATCAAGCCCGCATTATTGGAATATTATTATTACCTTATTAAAGATGGATTTATATCGGGTGCAAAGAAGATGCGTTTCGTAAGTGAGAATAAATTTACATACAAGGCAAGATTATGTATTTTTCAAGATTCTTAACGTCCATCCTTTGTTTTTTTGCCTGTTCTTAAAGCCCAGAGAGAGAGTAGCTTGAGAACACATCTGTCCAATGGAAATCATCGAGGCTTCTTCATGTTCTGTGGCTCGAGGTGATCGTGATAGCCCCCGACATTCTCAATGGCTTCAGAAGACTCTATCAGGTTTGTCCTCACTTGGCTTAATTTTCATCAGTTATGCTATCTGTGAATTCATTTCTTGTTCTAAACATTGGTAGAAACCACAAGTAGGGAACGAGTGGCACATGACAAGTTCAGAACTATAGATATTAACCCAGGAAACCTGAAAGCTTATATGCAAATATATAATGATGGTTCATGCCACATTTTTTTTTAATGCTCAAATGAATGCTTCAAATACTCTGTAACATTTCCTGGCCATGTGGTTTGGAGTTGTAACTAGAACCACTCGATCAATGTTCTTGCTTTGGTAACACAAATGCACAGCAAAAATGTTACTTCTTGACATTCACTGCTATTTACTTTCCATTAAAAAAAAAAAAAGAAGACGTTTCCTGCTATGGAAAGGTTTTCTGAGCATCTTGGTATGCTTTTCTCGTTATTGCAGACATGAACGAGAGAATGAAAGCCATGATGACCCTTTTGGAAGAAGATGGCGATTCTTTAGATAGAGTTGTCAGGCATTACAAAAGAAGGCTGGAGCTTGTTCAAATGCTAGAAGAGTTCAACAGATCTTATCGCTATTTAGCTGAAACATGTGACAGGTTGAGGTCTAAATTCCTTGTCAAAGATTCAGGGCCTGCACCTTTGTATTCCACCATTGACAGTAACAAGGATACACCAATAGAAAGCTCTGATAATTCTAACTTGGAGATTTTAGATTCCCATCCTCAATATGTTGTTGAAGATCCTGAGATCAAATGTGACAGCACTAACTTCGACGTTGAATACCTGGACAAACTAGTGGATGACCTGATGTTGACTGAAGAATGCAAGATGAAATTAAAAGCGAAACGTGAAATTGGAGAAAATCAAATGGATAAGAAAGGCAGAGATTTTTTCCGAGTAGAAAGTATCAGTACGAATATGAATGATTATGGCGAAGTTCAGGCTACTGCAAGAGACTTCTCAGAGGGTAGTGGTTACGAGTGGGACAATACATGGTGTGAACTCAAGTTTCAAATCACAAACCTTATGGAGGAAAATCTGCGGCAGCAGGCCGAGCTAGCAAGGAGAAACATTGAAAAGAAACTGGTAATTGATAAGCTCCGGCTACAGCTAGAACATTTGAAGGCTGAGAACAGGTCCCTCCAGGGCTGCATCAGCTGTTCAAAAGACGGAGAGAAGCGCAACTCATTGCAGAGAAGAGGACTACTCTCGGGTAAGTTTTTTGGAGGAGGTTGTACATGAATTGTCATTTGACTCATTTCCCTGCTTAAGCAAATGCTTTAGCATGAAGTTCATGCAAATCCAATCCTCAACATCAAAGCTATAATTACACATCTTGTAGAGCTTAAAGGAGCAAAATTTTCCCAATTACTTGTCATGCTCTTATGTACTTCATAATATGTTCTTGTTCAAAGGGTAATCTTTGTGCTGTAACAGACTGCTTTCTTGTCTCGTGATTCTGTGCCTCAAGGTCCTAGACTGTATGCCTATAAATAAAACATCCTTTCAGCAATAATCACATAAAAGAAATACATTTGGCTACACCCACCTGGAACCATTTTTTTTCTTGGAACTGCTCTCAGATTCGTAGTTAGGAATCAGCTACCTGCTTGGATGCTTGAGTGCCTTTTGATTGAACAATTAGAGGTTATTGCATATCTGACTTACAGAGTCGAATTATCAAAGACTGTTGTTTGGGAATACTATTTCATCAGAGAAGTTGCAGCACCATGGTAACTACAATCTCCTAATGGCAATAAATTTTTTAAATAAATTCTGTGCCTCAAGGTCCTAGACTGTATCTATATAGGTAAAACATCCTTTCAGCTATTATGGAGGAAAATCTCCTAATAGCAATAACCCCGTTGTTCAGGTCAAAAGCAACGGTTAGCTTTCCCTTAGCAGTGCCACAGCCTTGTTCGTCTCATGTATAGATCTGTTACCAATAATCTCCACATGAACACAAACCATCCTTGAAGTGATGAAATCTCTTTGCGTCTCTCACTATAATTTCTCTACTAACAATCTTGGAAATCAGCTTAATAACAGTGTGGCAGTCACCACAAACCCGAAGATTCTTAATAACATGAATAGTTGAACCAGGAACTGAGTTCATGACTCCAAAAGCGACAGCCAATTTCTCACTATGAACTCGCACAATCATTTCTTTCTCCTCTTCATCAACATCATGAAGAACCGATGCCATATTAGGAACATAGCCAGCTTCTTGCAGCTTCACAGAGAGTTCCTCCAAATACTTGTAGATCTTCTCATGTTGAGGATGCTCTTTATCTCCAACCAAGAATACATGCACCCTACCTTTGAGTTCAACCAAACTGTATCCCGGTGGTTTAACCAGTCCACGATCTTTCACAAGTATTCTCATCCTTTCAACATCTTTCCATCTTCCAGCATCTGCATATATGTTTGCAAGTAAGACATAATACCCACAATTACTTGGGTCTAGTTTAAACAGTTCCCTCGCAGAAATCTCTGCAAGCTCCACATCCTTGTGAATTCTACAAGCTGCAAGAAGAGAGCCCCATAGTACAAAATCACGCCTCACCTTCATACTCTTTATCAAGTTGTACGCCTCTTTGATATAACCAGCACGCCCAAGAAGATCAACCATGCAACCATAGTGCTCAACCCCTGGTTCTACATTATATTCATGACTCATGGCATTAAACCAACGCCAGCCCTCATCTAAAAAACCAGCATGGCTACATGCAGCCAGAACTGAAATAAAAGTTATATAATTTGGTTTGACCCCAGCCCATATCATCTGATAAAAAACATCCAAAGCTTCTCTTGCAAAACCATGCATTCCATAACCAGCAATCATAGCAGTCCATGACCTCACATTCTTCTCCTTCATGCCATCAAATGCATTTCTTGCCATTTCAGCTTGCCCACATTTGCAATACATATCTATAATTGAGGTGGCCATAATCACATTATTCACATAACCCATCTTTATAACCTGTTACAAAAGATAAATAAATGATAAATTATGCATTTGAACCAAACAAAGCATCATTCAAGACAGTCAGACATATCATAAGCAGATGGGATAACTATAATTCGATGCAGAAATGCTGACATCACCAGGCATTTACCTCAACTATAATACACCAAGTTGACTAACGTTAGTCTCACAGTACATGGAACGAACTATTCTAGTAGGAAAAGAAAACCAAGTACCTGATCATGTAAACACATCCCCACACGCAGAGCGCCCTCATGTGCACAGGCTAGCAACAAAGTGGACATAGTCACCTCATTGTATTTACCACCACCAGCCCTTAACATCCCATGAAAAACTTCAAAAGCATCCGTCGATAACCCATTTTGGGCATACACAGCAATCATAGAATTCCAAGAAACAACATCCTTCTCAGCCATGTCATCGAACACCCTTCTAGACAAACTCACTTCACCACACTTTGCATACGCATCCAACAAAGTATTCTCAACTCCCATCACTTTATCCAACCCGACCTTTATAGCAACCCCATGAACTCCCTCACTGACTGCTTTATTAGAAACACGAGAACAAGCCGATAAAACAGAAATCATAGCTACAGAATCAACAGAAGTTCCAACCTCTTCACCATTTCCTTCACTCTTTTCAAACAAAAACTCCTTAAAAACCATTAACGCTTCATGGGCATCATCATTTTGAACATACCCGGTGATTAAAGAAGTCCAAGTAACAATATTTCTCCGAGGAATTTCATCGAACAGTACTCTTGCATTACTTAACTTCCCGCATTTTGAGTACATATCAATCAAAGCTGATGATACAAAAAGGTCCGATTCAAACCCAAAAACAAGAGCTTGTTGGTGGGCTTGTTTTCCGGAGTTAAGATCAAACAAAGCCGAGCATGATTTGATTGCGCAAGGGAAAGTTGAGCGGTTTGGTTTTATATCGAGCTTTCGCATCCAAGAGAAAGCACGGAGAGACTCGCACGAGTCACCTCCGCGAGCCAACTCGGCAATAAGTGAGTTCCAGGAGTAGACATCGGTCCTGTCGAAGTATTTGTTGAACAAGGTAGTTAGGTTAGTGTTGGTTGCTGCTGCTGTTGTTGAAAAGTGGTTTTTATGGATTTTGAATGATATTGCAAGTAACTGAAGTGAAATGGGATATGGAATCTTCATTCCTTCATTTCTCTGCTTGATCTTTGAGTTCCTTTGCTCTGTTTGCTTTGGCTTCTTCTCTGTTTAAAGCTTCAAGGATTTTGGAGGGAAATGCTTGGCTTGGTAGATTGGGAAATGCTAGAGTAGGCCCGTTCATATCGAATTAGGTTTGGAGTCAATCTATATGTAATCATAATGAGAGTTCTTGGATTTTGAATGTAATTATAATAGACTTATATATTTGGGTTTTTCTTACATTTACATGTATACTAGTTGTTTTGTGTTTTTTTCTTATTAACTCTCATTCCTTGTAATATCAGAAATAAAAACAGCTCTGTGTTGTTTTTTATGGCACAGTAAAAAGCATTGTTTTTAAACCCGACTTGGTGGTCGACCCGGTATAATGATTGGGTCACGGGTCAGATAGGTTAACTTGGGTGAACCCAGGTCAACAAAAAAAAAACAATGGCTGCTGAAAGGGCCATCGTTACTCCACCTGTGATAATCAAGTTGATTAAATCAACAAAACATCACATGACATTAATGAACCATAATAACTATCTCCTCTTTTCCAATACCAGACATAAAACCTCCCCCCTATCTCTAATGAGACAAAACAAAACAAGATCATAAAAAAGCAACTCGGTGGCTGCTGAAAAAGCCACTGTTACTCCACTCATCTTCCATTCAATAAATCCTTTCTTTTATTCATTTATCTCAAAAGTAAAACTGCAACCCTTTGTTTAGATTCCAGCTTCTTCTCTTTCTCCCATGAGATTGAAAATTGTTTGAGTATAAGAAGAAGATAATGGCGGAAAAGAGAAAGATAGCAAAAGTGAAGATGAAAGGGTATTTTCTTTCTTCGATCGGATTTTGAATAGATGTCATCGCCATGTGCTTTCTTTTTGTGAGCTTTTGGGAGAGAGAGTTTAAGCAACTAGTAAAGATTGAGATCCACAGAGATTTTGGGTCGGAGACAAAGAGAGAGGATGGCATTCAACAAAAAACGACGTCGTTTTACTGATATATATTATAAAAAACAACCGGGTATCAACTGGGTTTACCCGGGTTGTCCGGGTTCTGGGTCGACCGGGTTTTGCCGGGCAAAATCCCAGGCTGGTTTTTTCTTTAACCTGGCCCAGTTCTAGGCCCGGGTTGACCGGGTCTCGAGTCGACCAGCCGGGCCAGGCCGGGTTTTAAAATTATAGTAAGAAAAACAACTTAAAAATTACTTAGAAACAACGGAGAAAATATTGCCAAGCACGTAATCTATTTTTTTTTATCCTCACAAATCCTTAATTCATAGTTATAATTATACTAAATTGAAACTTGGGGTACTTCTGATTAATTAATTTACTTTATATTTTAGGTTTTTTGGGCAATTTCTTTAACATAACATTCCTATAACAAACAAATAGTCAGAGTGATGCAAAACTGTCTCTTAGATTGCTAATTTGAAGTTTGAAGAAAAATTTGCAACTTTACTCAACAAAAACCTTGTATTGGAAACAAAAAATATATGCAATTGATCACTTCTACCCTATGCTTATAATGAAACATGAACGAGAAGTATAAATCACAATAAAATTGATCAATCATTCGAAGAGTTTGCAAGTTCAATCAAGAACTTAGTATGAGAACCACTCAACCACACAAAAAGAAACAAATCACATAATATACGACAGCTTTAGAGAAAATTTCATAAGCTAAGAAATAATATTAACAATTGATTTATATAGTAGAAAGTTAACCCTAATTTGACTTAATGAACTCAAACTTGATAAATAGACCTTAACACATTAAAAGCCTAGAATAACTAAAATAATAAAATAAAACCTAATCCAGATAAACCCTTAAATATCAGATGCCCTAAAATAAACTAAAAGATAAATAAATAATATTCCAACTAATTAAAACAATACCAAAGTTGAATTTCATAATCGATTCCAATATCGATATCATTAGTCATCACAACATGAATGACTAATCAGAAGTTTGTTGATACCATTCATCTAGGTATTATTAGCTTCCACTACCTCGGATGACTAATCAAAGTCAAGTGAATGTAAATGCCAATGTAATCATATTGGCATCATAAGCCCTCGTTACCCGAGATGGCTAATCAAGTTCTAGTTTATGTCGACACCAATGTAACTTCATTAGTATCATTAGCTTCAATACCTGGAGTGTCTAATCAAGTCATCTTTAACATTTCTCTTTTTAAAGTATTGTTGATATCAACGTAACCATGGTTGATAAAATCATGATTTAACTCGTAAAATCGTATGATTTTACGAGTTAATATCTGTTATCATGTTAAATCGGCTTAAAAACTCGAAAAATAACAAAATCGTATTAAAATTGTGAAACCAGTTGAAATCGTGTAAAATCACAATTTTAAATCTGGTTTCACGAGTTTATTAGGAATATATTATATATTGTGCAGTAACTGCATGGCTGCACCAAAAGGATAAAAACGTTCTCTTTCTCAAAGTGCCTGACTGCTTGCCTCCTTTTCTCAAAGTGCCTCTAGTTCCAGCGTTCCAAAATCCAAACTTCCAAATTCAAAACAAAGTAACAAACCATCTCTGCAATCTGCCTCTCTCACATTTAGAGTTCAACTCTTTCTCTTCTTTTTTTTTTTTAACTATTCTCCAAAATCTAAATCTCTACGAACTTGTACTTCTGAAAGCTAATCAATCAATCTGGGTGGCAAAGAATTGTATCTGTAATTTGCAACCTACCGGTGAGTGATTTGTGATCTGCAACTTTGAAGTTTTTTTCGTTGCTAGGTCATATGGTTATGTTGTGCTGCAATTTTTGTGTATATTCTTGCATATAAACACTACATATATTATATATATTTGTAAGCTATGAGAGTGATGGATGTAGCCTGTAGGCTTATGATTGAGAATTATAAGTTTTTTCTTGATGGCTTTATGCACGGGAAAGAGATTAAAGTAGTTCTTTGGTTTGGAAAAATGAATAGGAAGAATGGGTGGGCTTCGATTTTAAACTTGTTTAGAAAGTTTTAGGCAAAAATTACTTTTTGATATTGAAATCCTTTATAATGAATTGACAATCAAAATTTTGTCTTGAAGCAATAATCTAATAAAAACCAAAACACCTCACAATGAAAAAACCTCATCAAAGAATAAAAGAAATCGAACAAAAAGGTACCTCTAAAATGAGTAGTATGGAAGCGACAAGCTCGAAGGTGGTTAAGGGAAGGGTCGAACTGGGTTTTACAGTACTTGCATGTTTTGAGAGTTTTGTTGTTATTCTGGTTTATGGAGCAATGAGTTATCGACAATCTTTGTGATTCTATGGTGGGCTTCTGGTAAGATTGAAGAGAGAAGGTTGTGTTTTGATGGAGAAAAGGTAAGAAAGGGAGTTAATAGTGGTGAAGAGTAAAAGCCATATCTTTTCTTTCTTCTGATCTCTTAATGACTATTGAGAAAGTAAGACAATTCTCTTTTCCAGTGAAGGGAAATTTGCTACAGTGGTTTGTTTGACAGGTCGGTTAATAGGCTTGGAAATTTTCTTAAAAATATCTCTCATTTTTTGCACACATTTCTCCCTGATGTGTGAAATACAAAGATATTAGGAATGATTTCAGCTTGTATTAGAAAACAATTTGTTAAGAATTTTATCTGTAAAAATTTTAAATTTACTTACGATTTTACGATCCGAGTTTATTTTGTATTTTTCGTGCCGTGTCAAAAATATGTTTTTGACAACCTTGAATGTAACCACATTGATATCATTAGTTTTTTCAACTTTGAAACAACTATTCAAATTCAAGTGAATGTCGATGCCAAAGTAATCATATTAATATCATTAGCCCCTATTACTTGGAATGCCTAATCATATCCATATATCTTCCTTTTCTTTCTCCCATTATATTTTCATATAATTTACACATTTAATGAGATACGGTTTAAAACAATACAAGTTACTCATAAATAAAGTCAATAAGGTGTTGAATACCTACTTGCTGATCATGGCATCCATGTTCTTGTTCCATGCTAGGGCCTAGTTGCAGTGATATTCATTGTTAACACAAGACCAATATATTACTAATATTTTTAATAACTTAGGAACCTTGACTAAGTTCTCACATTATCAATACTTAACTTAACACAATACATTCATTCTAGTTACACAATTGCAATGATTTTTAAAAAAAAATTAAAGGATGTAATTTTTTTAAATAAATCTCTTTTGAAATGATTTTTTCAAATAAAACAATTGCAATTCAAAGAATATGAACTAAATCTAAAGGGAAAAGAAATTAAAAGGATGTTATGAGTTTATTTATCGACAACATGCAAATCAAGGTAGATGAGACAAAAATGATAAGAAAAAAATAAAATTAAACCAATATCAAACTGGGCAGATAGGGTCAGGCAACGCCTAGGCCTAGTGATGGGCACATGCCCAGCAAAAATCTTGTTGGGAGTGCCCAACACCTGGCTGGGCATACGCCAAGCTAGGGTGTTAGAAGTGCATCCTAGTGCCCCTAGCGCTAAGCACTAGCCCCGTGCCCTTTGGGCTCAACGTTCACGCTTGAGACCAACATCCATAGGTCTAAGCAGCACGCTTAGGCCTATTTTGGCCCATAACATGATCAAGACATCTGTATGAACCTAACACTTTGAGTCTGATTTTTTCAAGACCCCACACAAGTCCTTCAAGATTTTTTATTGAACCAATACATTTTGGATTCTACTCTTCCTGCACCATTAGGTGTATAAAAAATTTCTCATGGTCTGCCACCTCTCCATCTCATTAATGTTTGTATAAGTAATATTTATTCATTATTAATGCTATTAGATCAAAATTACTCTCCAGACCCTCCACTCATACAAAAAGACAAGATTCATAAACTATAAATGCCTCATGAATCTCTTAGATAAATGGTTCATAATCTTTTCATTCTCTATATATATGCACACATATTTTTAAAGTTTTTTTCTTTGAAATATCATTATTTTCTCTTTATATAGATATTTATTTAACCATTTTAGAATTTTTATTTCTATCAAATAACACTTTTTACAAGTGATTGGCTTTCCACGTCAAGTTACCACGCACTTTCGCTTTTCATATTAAGCTATCATCCACCTTGATTAAAGAAAAAGAATCATATGCAAAAACTAAATAATTAATCTATTATTGAACTACATAAGCTTTTTATTCGTGATTACTTTATATTTTGTAACAGTGTTGACTTGAGGAACTCTTCCCTACAAACTCACCTCGGGACTGGTGCCAATTCCTCCAGTCTTGGAGGAGCTGCTGGACC
>Ga0325410_1007969_pt1 | contig 11518 bp, 6 predicted proteins | sample PopdelMetagenome_16_FD_206182 | JGI IMG/M metagenome (GOLD analysis project Ga0325410, IMG submission 206182) | Populus deltoides microbial communities from Bellville, Georgia, United States - Xylem-PdIQD-R3 | ecosystem: Host-associated > Plants > Phyllosphere > Stem > Wood/Secondary xylem... | reverse complement strand
GCAAATTTATTTTCTTCAAAGGCATTTGCAAAGATGCAGAAACTAAAAATACTCCACCTCAATGATGTTGAGCTCAGTGGAGGCTATGAAGATTTTCCGAGAAGTTTGGTGTGGCTGTACTGGCGTGGATTCCCTTTGAATTCCATACCAGTTGATATGTGCTTGGAGAAGCTAGTTGTGTTTGACATGAGGAATAGCAACCTAAAACATGTTTGGAAGGGTGTCAGGGTATGATACTAATCTCGTGACCCCTCTCTTTGTATGTGGATCAAATGTTTACTGAATTAGACTGACTGGTTTTTTGTTTGACAGTTTCTTGGAGAATTGAAAATGCTTAATCTCAGTCACTCCCACGGCCTTGTTAGAACCCCCAACTTCACAGGACTCCCTATTCTCGAGAAATTAGTGCTGAAATATTGTGTTAACTTGGTAGGACTTCACGAATCCATTGGGGACCTAGAGAGACTTGTATCGTTGAATCTAAAATACTGCAGTAGTCTCAAAAAGCTTCCAGGAAAAATTAGCATGTTGAATTCTCTCGAAGAGCTTATCCTATCTGGTTGCTTAAATCTTGTTGAGCTGCCCAAGGCATTGGGGAAGATGGAGTCGCTGAGGGTGCTACGTGTAGATGGAACTGCTATAAACCAAGCACAACAAATTAGCACTAAAGATAAGAAGGAACTTGGTTTGCCATCTTGGCATGCAACCTTCTGGTCCCGGATATTACCAAAGAGATTTCCACGATCAACCAGCTTTTCATTGGCCTTTCTACCTCACTCTTTAGTAAACTTAAGCCTCGAAGGTTGCAAGCTCTCAGATATTGATATTCCCGAAGATCTTCATTGCCTACCATCTTTGAAAGAGTTGAATCTAAGTAGAAATCCAATTTCTAGCCTGCCAGAAAGCATCAAGAGGCTCAGTACGCTTGTTTCCCTTACTTTGGCCATGTGCACAAGGCTCCGCACACTTCCTGAGCTCCCAACAAGTTTAGGTGTATTGTTTGTACCAGAATGTTGGTCGTTGGAAAGGATTGGAAATCATCATCCAAGAGTATCAGAATCATGTGGAAATCATCATCCAAGAGTATCAGAATCATGTGTGCTGTTCGGTTATGGTAATGACAAGCTGGTTGAGGTTGAAGGCTTTTTCAAACTAGAACCTTACAAATCAATCAACATGGATATTCTACATAAATTTGGTTTGCTCAATGTGGAATCCTTGGAAAGCATTGAAGTGGAAATGTACAATGCTTTGACATGCACTAGAAGGGAGACTAAAATCCAGGTCCTCCATTTCTCTTTTTCTTCTTATTTATTTATTTTTGTCTGAAAATTTCCCTCCCTCGACATATTCATTTTGCTAAGTAATTACAAATCTAATGGTACAGATGGTGTGTGAAAGTGGCATATTTAGCATCTTTCTACCTGGATGTTCGCTTCCAGACTGGTTTAGCCATCAAAACAAGGGATCCTCGATATCTTTCCATGTGCCATTGGTTGTTGATCACAAGATAATTGGTTTGAGCTTGTGCATTGTATATACTTTCAGTAATCAAGAACGCAGGTTTGATCATAAGCATTGTGTTGAAATCAATAATAACACCAAGGGAGTAAAATGGACTCACATCCCAATCTTGTATGGGATTCCAAAAGTAAATGAGGATATGCTATGGTTGAGCTACTGGATGTTAGAAGATCAGTTGGAAGGAGGGGATGAAGTGCAGATTTCAATGGATATCGAATCTGGGCTTCATGTGAAAGAATGTGGGATTCGCCTTGTGCATGAGCAGGAAAGAAGTGGCACCCAATTGCACTTTAAAGAATTAGCACAGACCACCTCTGTTTGGTACAGGATGAAATTATGCCACTATCCATTCTGGGAACATATCCGATCTATAGGTGCAATTACGAAGCTTACTTCTCAGATCATGTAGCTGCAGGGATAAAAATACAATGAGAAGCATATATCTGTGTATTTACATTTTTGCAGTCTCATGGCGCTACATTTGTTTATTTCTGTTTTCCAATGCATTGAGAGCCTCATCCTCGTACTGTAAACTCTCTTAGCTTTCTTTCAGGGAAATTGCATGGCCACTGACCGTGATTGTTTCTGCGCAGCACAAACACAAACCACTGTATCCACTAACGCAACAACCTCTTCGTAACTAAAAGGTGCACTTATTATAGCATCACTCCCTGTCTATTTCTCAGGAAATTGTGCGCTTCAGAAAGAAAGAAAGAAAAAAAAAAGCACCAAGAAATGACCAAGCTGCTGTCACACACACCAGCACGAACCGTGGCAGTTTCATTGTCTTTCTTGCTCTTGACCAACATCGAAATATACAGTAGACACACTGCTACCCCAGTGAATGGTGCCCTCACAAAAGACACCACGAAGAAAATTGTCATGAGGTGGATTAAAGTATCAGACAGACACCCTCTATGTTCCAGCTTTTGATTAGGTAAATTTGAATCTGATAACAATTTTGTAAAAGAAGGTATTGGCATACAGCCACAACTTTATACTCTACCTTCCATACGTAGAACATCTAGCAATGAAAGGAGGGGAGGAAGTTAAGCATATTTCATCTAGCAATGAACATTTAGCACGTGAAATTGTTAACAAAACAATTAGCGGCAGTTATTACCTGTTAGTAGAAGCTTGTTAGCTAGAATCGGGGGGAAATTCAGTATATAAGAAGAACGATTTCTATAACGTGTTTTTTCAAGAAATAACAACTAAGAAAATCTGCTTTTGCATTTTCATCTCTCTCCCTTCAATTTCTCCCCCTCAATTTTTTCAATCTCTTTATTAAGAATAATTCTTAACAAATTGGTATCAGAACACAAAAGATCCACTCATTACAGTTAAACATGGTTGAAAAGGAACAAAGTTAGAGCTTTGGAAGAGCACGGAAAGAAAATGGAAGAGCAAATGTAGAGAGTGCATGAAAAACATCAAGATCAGTTGCAAGGCAATCTATCGTCAGCCCTCACGTACAGCTCAAGATACCTTAGACAATCTATCGTCAAAGCCAAGAGTGATGCGAAGCATGAACCCGCTGTTCACACACATTCGTTATGCTCACTGTCAAAATCTGCACTGCCTATGCATGCTGCCCCTACACTTGCGTGCTTCTATTGCCCAACAACGATTTGTTGGTGCGCCCTTGCGCTTAAGGTTGTGACGGTAGGCCTCTAATCCCACCATCAGGAGTTAAGTTGATAGGTCAGAGAATTGAATGACTCATTGCAGGCACGATAGTCACGCGATCGCCAGGTCATCTCACCCCGCCATCCTGAGGAGCGTTTTTCCTAGCAGCCTATGAAAAGCTCTTGCTTTCACGGTCTTCGCCACTCACCACCACCATGGTAAGCATCTAATCCCACCATTAGTATTTATAGCCGATAGGGCAATGATTTGAATGACACGTCGTGGGTCGCGTGATCCATTGAGTTATCGCACCCGGCCATCCCGAAGAGCATTTTTGGCTAGCCGAGGAGGAAGAGATCTCTTCTTCTGAAAAAGCAAATAATATATCGGGAGTTATATTGATAAGGCAGAGAATTAAATGACTTGTCGCGAGCACGATGGCCACGCAAGCTGCCGGGTCATCTTACCCAGCCATCCCGAGGAGCCTTTTTTGTTGGTTGAGGATGAAGAGATAAATCTCTTCTTTCAAATAAGTGACTAATATATCGGGAGTTATACTGATAAGACAGAGAATTGAATGACTCACTGCTGGCACAATAGCTGCGCGGTCTACCGGGTCATCTCACCTGGCCATCCCGAGGCGTGTTTTTCCTGGCAGCCTCGAAAAAACTATTACTTTCACTGTCCACTGCGCAAGGTCCCACTCGTATTAGCCCACTGCGCCAATAAGCCATCGCTGCCGAAATTGACACTGCTACTGATTTTACCGGCATTGTCCTACGGGCTGCCACTGCCTCAATGTCTAAACCATCAGTCTTTTTCATCAAGCCTTGGGCTATCCATCATCTAGACTCATTGTCAGTACCTGCTGCTGATTCTATCGACTTGGCCAATTTCATCGAGGCTACCCACTGTGTCTAAACAAGCACTATTTCGTCAGCGTATCTCCTGACGGATTTAACCTTGTAACTGTAGGCCTATAATCCCGCCATCAGGAGTTAAGTTGATAGGGAAGAGAATTGAATGACACGTCGTAGGCATGATAACCACGCCGAGTTATCGCACTCGGCTACCTGAGGAGCCTTTTTTCCTGGCAGCCTTGGAAAAACTCTTGCTTTCATGGTTTTTACCATCCCTTATCGCCATGGCAAGTGTCACGAGGTCAAATTTTCATCCAAAAATAGACCTTGTGCAACAGTCTAGTCCCACTAGACTCAACCTTTTCCTCACCAATTCACTCGTGTTTGCCTACAACTAGTTTGTCCCACACCCCAAGAGGTTACCCACACTTTTTTAACATTATAAACAAGTGGAATACACAAGTGAAGATGCACAGAACCAAGCACACACGTTATTACAGGAAAACACTCCTAACCTTAATTTCGTCAACAAAGGGTATACATAAGTTCATTAGTGTGTGTGCTATAAACAAGTGTTTTGCATCCCAGAGAATGAATACGCACCTATATACAGCCTATTACATGGAAGATTACAACAAAAATGTCTCCTAAGACATGGGCCATTTTTGGTCAGTTTGGTTTGCTGGAAAACTACCAATAACTGTTGCTTCTTCCTTGGCCTGCCACCTAACAAGCCAATTGTACTTTCTGCCACCTTCCATGCTGTCAGAATAGGTGTCTGCATGCCTTGGACTATCTGTCGTCGAAGTTCCCAATCTCATTAGCCCATTGCACCAATATGTCAATGCTACCAAATCGCTAAACGTACACTGCTAAATCTGTCAATGTTCATGCACGCTGCCTCTATTGATGCATGTTGCCCTTCGTGCCAATAGTGTTTACGTCAAGTCTTGGACTGTCCATCGTTCAGACTTATCGTCAGCCCCTACTATTGATTTTGTTGATGCTGCCGAATTCATCAACGTTGTCGATCTCATCAGTGCTGCCAAATTTGACATTGTCCTATTGTGTCATTCCAACATTGTTTCTTCAAGCCTAGGACATTCCATCGTCCAGACTTATCATCAGCCCCTGCTGCCGATTCTGTCGACGCTGCTAAATTTGACACTGCTGCTGAATTCGTCAATGTTGTCGAATTCGACATTGTCCACTGTGTCTAAACTAGCACTATTTTGCCAATGTACCCCTAACGAATTTAACCCTGTGACAAACCTCCCTCACCAGAAAAAGTCGACGTCCTCGTCGAACCAATTCTGAAGCACCTTTGTCTCAAGTCTGTACACTATCACAGTTCAAGGTCGCCCACACACAACCTCTTGGTTCTGGCCATATTCGCATCCAGAATGATATCCATCGATTCTGCAATGTCAAGCTGACATTCTCGTCATCAACCCATTTTTGAACCAAGCTGCGACTAACATCTTCTCTAGGGTCCTGCTTGTTCCCCAACAGAGTTAAAATAACCTTTGAGTCCAACCCAAGGCATTGAGATCAATCCCATCGATCTAGTCTGGCCATAGACAAAGCTGCACCTCTCCACAGATACATTACTGCCATGTCTCTCCATAATTCGTATGCGCCTTCCCCAAGTCACACACAAGCTGTCCTCATTTGTTAGCAATCCCACATGCCAACTAGTGAACCCACATGCCTTTTTTTTTTGTTGCAAAGTTTAGAGGTTAAATGCATTGTTTTATTGGCCAGCTATGAAACAATTGATTAAGCAGATGGTTGAAGAATGTGGTGTTTGTAAGAGGGTGAAATTGGAGAGAATGGATTTTTAGGCTTATTACTACCTCTCCCACTACCTAATTATGGATGAATTTGGTAAAGTCAAGGTGGTTCTAATAGTGATTATAATGAAGAAAGGTAACAAGGTTGCTACAATGGGCTCGGTCAAATCTTTTTGAGGAAGATGCCACCTAGGAAGATCTTGATGAGCTTAGCAAGGAATTTCTAGATTTCTGTACAGATTCTGGAGGTCACGAATCCTTTCAATGAGGGAAAATTGTTACATTATGGATCAGGAGAGTATTAGATGCATGTGGGCTAAAGAATGAGTTGCGAGTTAATTAAGTGATAAGGAAGAAAATAACAAAAGTGTCATCTTGAAGTAGTTAGGGATTTAACACGTGAAATTGTTATTAAAACAGTTAGTGACAGTTATTAGCTGTTAGTGAAAGTTTATTAGTTGGTTAGACAGATAGAATTGGAAGGAAATTTGGTGTCTAATAGGAATGATTTCTGTAATGTGTTTTTCAAAAAATAACTAAGAAAATCTGCTACTGTAGTTTTCATCTATCCCTCTTCTTCTTCTATTTCTCCCCCTCAGTTCTTTCAATCTCTTTGTTAATAAGAGTTCTTCACAGATTTCAGGGAAAGAAGGACAAGGATTTCGGTTAGCAGGTCTTCGCTGTTAACAACTGTTTCCATTCACAAAGAGAATAATGGTGGTGGTGTTTTGCTTCCTACCGCGTAAAGCATAGTGAATCGTGAAGAGTTACAAAACTGAGAGACAAAGCAGTGTATATAATGCAAAAACCCTAGTTCTGAAATAATAACTATTATTTAATCCTTGTGCTTTTTAATGGAATAATAATTTAATCCTTTTATTTGAAAAGAAAAACTAATATTAAGTTCTGGATTTTCATATTTGACTATTTTCACATTTGACTATTCCACAAAGCTCGTTACACGGTACAACCTAAATTCTCAAAAACAAAAAGCAACAGATATTTTGCATTTGCTCCTCAATTAACTGAAATCCAATCTTTTATAAATTGGAGACCCTCATGAGATCCTAGCGTTAAGAAGACAAGAAAAGTTGGAAGAATGGTCACTCTATTAGATTTGTTTCAAGGAAGCAATGGAGAAAGCACAGAACAAACAAACAAAACAAAAGAAGAATAGAGAATGATGAAATCTTATTCAAGCCAAGATGCATGTAAGACCTTAATGTCTTATCCCGTGGTTGGATTGCCAACATGATCATACAGCAAACAAACATCTACAATGGTCTATGTTCCAAAAACTGGACATACAAAGTAAAATTACCAGACCCGACGTCTCAATGTGAAACAAAGCTTATTGAACCAAATTACTGAGGAGATGGAATTAAAACAAGAGGCAATCCAAGCTTCGGGATCCAGGCAAACATCCATCTGCAAAACCAGTCATCGATAATACAAAAGATTAGACAAAAGAAGAGGGCTTTCAGATCATAATTAGTCTTCATGCATTAGCCTTAACAGGTCTTCCATCAAAACATGTTACCATTTCAATGCGATATAAACAGTGATTTACACAGGTTGAATTAGCAATCCCTCCAAGAATACATCAAGGAAAACCATTTCTACCATGGTGCCAGCTTGTTTTAGTAGGTATTCGGTCAATCATGGGAACCACAACAAGGTGATTATGCAAGACTGCAAACTAACACAGAAACATCTGTCTTACAATTAGTATATCTTAATCATTTCAAGACATTAAAATAACTCATCCTTGTATTTGTGCAATATTAGCTCCGGTATATTGTAGAGAAGAATGCATAACAGAGGTGTGATTTGCAGAAAAAACAAGCAGCCAACCAGTTTACTCATTTCCACATTTTGTTCTGCGAACCATCATTATATGCTTCAAAATTCAAATACTTTGAACTGTAACTTTCTATCCACTCCTTTCTTGTGTTCTTTTAAAGCCATCTTAATAACCACACTTCAAGTCTGCTGATTTCATTAATACATAAAATGTTTAGTGCCTAGCTCATTATTTTTAGAGTATAATCAATTTAATCATGGGTTTATTAAACTACCTTTCAGTTTAACAATAACTTTACAATCATTTAACAACCCAGTTGCACATTCCCTGTTTTAACTATCTTATTTTAATTCCATGTATAACATCTTCCACAACGCGCTCCTCCATTTGTACTTCAAATCCACATCACAACAACATCACACAAGGAAAGGGGGCAATAAATAAAGCAGGCATCCTAAAACATACTCAATTCACTAAAACTGAAAATGATTAAAGAAACCTCAGCATTTCAAAGAAATGCATAATTCTCAGAAAAGCAGCAAGCCACCACAGCCAATGTTTAGTGAATATAATAGATAATCCATCGTATAATTGAGGGTAAAGGAACCTGGATGTGGCACAACAAGAAAAGAACAATTTCTACTGCCACAAATACAGATTCCAAATTTTAGTTCAGTAATTGTATATTAGCGCATTATAACTTGTTGATTTTACATTCTACAGTCTACACAAGGAATTGAAAATCTATTAGCCTTGACGACCAAAAGATTCATTGAGGGATTCATTGTTTTATCAAAGAGCACTACCTCCCATTGCAGCTCAAAATAGGAAAGCACTCTCATGCAAACTACAAACAACCTAATTCCTGTAACAAACTACAAAGATCCTTTTTCTCACTTATGTTAAGCTTGGGAACAAAGTTCCTATTAGCTACCATGACACCAAATCCTTTTCTCGTACATCTTCCCATGCCATTTCTGACCTCTTTCAACCCTTCACCCCTACTACTTTAAACTAATCACTCTTACAGTACCATGTATTTATAAATTTAACACCTTAATGGTAAAAAGTATGAAAGAAAAAATTTCCCTCAACCGGCCCTTCTGAATCCAGTTTTGCAGCATTCATCGTCTTCCAGTGAAATAAATTATAATAAATCCTAACACATCTTTACATTCATCTTGATATCCTCATTTCAACTCTGCCTCTATCATAAAATATTTTTTGTTCATGTCAAGCAGTCACAGCCTAATTGTTCATGATAATTAATAAAAGGTAGACAATGATGCAGCACTCCAGTTGCACTTCTCAGTTTTAATCATCCTATTCTGATTCTATGGCTAAGATCTATGTTAATGGCCCCTCCTTTTTTACAACAGAGCCTAGGAACCGAAAATGATCATCATGAGCACCTGTCCACAATAGAATCCAACAGCGCTCCATTCTTGATTCCTCAGGTTTCCAACATTAATGTGATATACTCCCAATAAAAACTACATACGACTCCAAAAGTTTTGAGGAAAAAAAGACAACGCAGGCAAGTGAAAAAACATGAAACCTCTTCAAAGAAAAGTACAAATAATTTAAAGAAACCTTAAAATTACACAAAAATTCACAATTTCATAAACAAGATACTTCAATCATCATAGAAAATACAAGAACAAGAAAACACACTCATGTCACCAAACCAAAATCACAAGTCAAACCCTAATGGTTCATATAATTATTAATTACAAATATATCCAAATCAGAACAACCTCCAATTTCCAATTGACAGCAACAAAAATCTCTGGTAAATCAAACAATTAAGAGTCTGCATCACCATAGTCAATCACATTACATAAAAAGATCCAAACTTTTTTCGCAGAAATTAAAAAACAAGAAAACCCATTTGCAAACTACCCATAATTTCAAATCCAAACCAAAAAAATCAGTCAAATAAACATCAAAACAGATATGAATCACAGAACCCACCATTAAATTTTTTTAAAAAATATAACCCATCTTACCTCAAGGAAGAAGACACACAAACCAACATCCTCTAATCAGTGAGAGTGAGAAGAGGAGTGGTCAGAGGAAGGAGCATAAATCTTGTTATAGACTTGCTCTCCAACAAGATAGACGCCAAAGGCTACAAGAGCGATGCCGAGGCCCGGAGTGGCGTGGCGGAATTGGTTGGTGAGCATGGGATGCTTCCTCCATTCGTCTCTTCTCCTGAAGAACTCTCCTGTTGATCCCAAAGGTTTCCCCATTTTCTTCTCTGTTTTTTCACTTTCTTTTTTCCTTACTGATTTGCAGTTACTGGGTTTACTTAGGTTTGTTTGTTTGTTTTATGAGCTGAGGTCTTTGTTTTATTTAACCTAATGTCTTAAAATGCATGTTCCCTATAAAACAAATTTCAAATTTTATTATTTTATTAAAAAAATTAAACTGATATTTTTTTTCTCCAATTATATTTAATTTTATACGGATAATATACCTAAATATCATAATTTAAAACTTAATCTGGATGGAGATGAAATAAAATCAGAGAGGATTGATTTTATAACTTTTTTTTAAGCAAAAAAATATTGTTTTAATAAAAAAATAATAGCTTGGTTTTGATTGAATTATCGAATTAACTAAGTGTTTTTTTAATTAAAATTATGAATTGACAATGTTCGTGTCAACTTGTAAGGTTGGTTTCGAGAATATTTAACGGACATTTAAGTTTTAAAATGGTAAATATAATTAAAAAAATGTATATATTAATATAATATTTATTTTTTTAATTGATAAAAAAATAAATAATACTAGGTGGAATAAAAAAAAAAACTTTATTTAATTTGTGTTCTAGAGATGTGCTTGCTACGAGAGACGAAATGTGAGAATGGATGAGAAGGGAAGGATAAGGTGTTTTAAATATTTTTTAAAAAACGTTTTGGAATGTGCTTGGGAAGTATTAAATTAAAAATTTTAAAATATTTTTTTATAATTTTAATATATTAATATTAAAAATAAAAAATATATAATTTTTTATATATTTTCAATTAAAAAATATTTTTATAAAAACATCATTACCAAAAAGGCATTAATTACTTTCATAGAAGATTCACATGATTATTTTCATGACAAATTTCATTAAATAAAGTACATAAATTATGAAAAAAAATTCCAACAAAGTAATCAAGATAATATTAGGAAGAAAATATACCCAAATTACTTTAAATTTATATTGAAATAACTATAACTATAATAAATTATATATATATATATATATATATATATATTTGAGTATGGAAGTTCAATTAAATCTATCCAAATAATTCAGATAATATTTTAAAAAGTTTTCACTACTTTATTTTCTTTCCGTGCACTGATATTTTTTCTGAACTCCCAAGCTCCTATCTTATTACGAGTGTGTTTGAGATTGTGATAACAGTAATAGTTTAAAGTGTTTTTTGTTTAAAAATATATTAAAATAAAAAAATTATTTTTAAAAAATTATTTTTAACATCAGCATATCAAAACGATGTGAAAACATAAAAAAAATTTCATTCTAAGTAAAAAAAATCAATTTGTATCGCGTTCCCAAACACACTCTAAATCTTCTATGGTAACTTAACATTCAAACCTCTCAACCCAATCAAGAGCTTCGAAAATAACTTGGGTTGTGTTTGTTTCTCGAAAACTGGTTTTCGAGAAACCACTTTCCAAACTTTCATGTGTTTGTTTGCCATTAGAAAAATTAGTCAATAGAAAACATTTTCCAGTTACAGGAAAATTTGACTTGATTTCTAGGAAAGTGTTTTTCTTTTATTTTGGACGGAAAACACTTTTTGAAAGTTGTGAAAAAATTAGCAATGTCATATTATTTGCTGATTATATCAAATTTGGTCCTTAAAGTTTTGATTGCTATTTATATTTTG
>Ga0325410_1007967_pt1 | contig 11521 bp, 8 predicted proteins | sample PopdelMetagenome_16_FD_206182 | JGI IMG/M metagenome (GOLD analysis project Ga0325410, IMG submission 206182) | Populus deltoides microbial communities from Bellville, Georgia, United States - Xylem-PdIQD-R3 | ecosystem: Host-associated > Plants > Phyllosphere > Stem > Wood/Secondary xylem... | reverse complement strand
AACTGAAACATTTCATTCCAATTGAAAAAATAAAACACTTGCCGAAATGAAATTGACAACCTTGATAAAAACCAGAGAAAGGCCATCACATAAAAGGGAAGAGAGAAAAAACAGAGAAGGCACATAAGAATACCAGAAAAAGGACAAAGAGAAACAGAAGGAGACCACATTAGACGTAGAAAGACATAGGGGAGATAAAACAGAGAGAGACTAGGAGGAACTACACTGAAAGAGTAGAGACACATGGCATTCTTTTCTTTGAATTGTTTAAGGTCGCTGCGATAAAAAACAGATCCATGCTAGTTATGGATAATAATTTTATTACTCACTTTAATATAAGGATAAAAAACTTGTATAAAGTTAATATTCAAAATATTATTGTGAATAATACAACTCATTCACTTCTAATACAAGGATAAGATTCGCAAGAAATTTTATCTAGAATATTATTTGGAATGATGCAATAGCAAAAATTCCAGTTTTCCCTAAAAATAAGCCTCAACATTAATAGAGGATATTTCACCTTCCCAGACCGAGTTCTTAACCTAGAAAACCAGGGTTTGTTCATCATAGCAAACCTGTCATAGTAGGATGGTAGAAATAGACATCATCAGACCATAGCAAACAAATAAAAAAACAATGCAGATTACCTTAAGTAAGGCGTATTAGGGATTTTAATACATTTTCTTTATGCAATCAGTTCCTTACCTAGAATCTCTGGAAAAAAAAACATGTTAGTGTTCCTAGTAGCTGTAGTACTAGGTGGTGACTCCCCGAAAAAAAAAGAAAAAAAATCAAAGACCATTCTTGACTACCCTGACCCAAAATGATGATCGTTGCGACAATGCACACGTGCGACGGTAAGAAAATTCAAGTATTGTGATTCCTCTATCGCAACTACAACATAATGGAACTTTTTTTTGCAGTGAACGTAGGATCTTCTCTACCACACGTGTCTCTTCCATCTTCTCCCCATATCTCTTCATTAAATTGTACATGACTAAAACTCTAGTAAAGTAATTTGAAATATTCTTCGATTCAAGCATATATAACTTTTCAAAGTCACCATGTAACTTTTGTAAACGTTCATTTCTATTGCTAGCTTCTTGGTTTGATACTTGCAAAAATTTTCATGCTTGCTTGGCAGTGGTTGTGTTAACCACTATCTCAAAAGTGACATCATCCAAACATTGGTAGATGATTGTGAGTGTCTGTTGATCATTCTTTTGTGTTTTTGCACGACCTCCCTTTGGATTGAAGTCAACACTACTCTTTTCATTGACCCTTCAAAGCCATTCTCAATCATTTCACACACATCTTGGGAACCTAACCAAGCTTTTACACAAATACACCATATTTCATAGTTGTCATTTGTCGTCAAACGAGGACATTGAAGTGAAAAGTTAGGATTGGCTATGGCAAACAATCAACCTAAACTCTGATACCACTTAATGGAGGTAAAACAAGTGTGGTATAAGATCAACATAATAATGCAAGATAATAAAAAAAAACTCAAGAAAAAATCTAAAGAATAAGAAGAAGAATGAGAGGAAGGTTAACTTTATTGAAGCATTTCTCTCTTTGATTTCTCTATGTTTTTCACTCAATAATGCCTTATATTACAAGTCTATTTATAGGCATGAAGTCCTAAACTATAAAGGAATTAAACTAATACAAGGAAATCTTAATCCAAGCAAGAACTGTATTTTGACGATTGAATCGATCGACCGTTTCTGAACCGATTGACTAGTTCAACTAATTTCTAGAAATCAGTTTACTTTCAACATCATACACGTCTTCTTCCTTGATAAAGAGTTCTCTTCTAAGTGTTTAGAATATATCAAAGACTTCATGCTGAACTTAATTCTTATAAAGAAGTAGTACTCTAGGTACCCGAACTTTCTTCTAAAGCTCTAACCCAGCTCAGGCTGCTAATATGGATATAAAAAAACTGGTTTGAGTGGCCCTCAAGTATCAATTACACTTATATTTGCTCTATAAAAAGCCTCATCTTGAAAACAGATCAAGAGATTCTCAAAGCATATCATACACTATAATTTACACATTAATTAATAGGCTCATCGAGGCAACAAAAGTCGTTGCTGAACTGTAGAAGCAGTTATAAAAGCAATATATATTGATAATAATCACTTTATTGACAATATATAAGAAATATTAAAAAAGCATCATGTGGCCAAACCATATAAAATAGGTGAGAAAAAAACCTTAAAGTTAAACTTATAGGTTCATACAAGGAAAATGGATTATGGAGGTCTTCATCAAAGGTCAACCTGTAGGCAAAAGGGGTATGCCAAGAAGGAAATAACTCATAATAGGGTATACAATGGTGTATTGAAGAATATTAATAAAGCTTTGGAATTAAGGCGAAGAGCACACATAGGCTATTGAGGTTTGTTAAAATATTTATTTTAGGGACTGTACTGCATTTTTAGTTCAGTATATGTTTCTATGTCATTCATATTTTGAAATCAAAAGATATTTTTATGAAAGTATCATTTAGTATTTTATTTTCATTCATAACTAGATAAATGTAATGTTAAAATATGGTTGAATCCTAGGGCATATCAAACAAGCGCTAAATGCAATCCCCTACCCTTTTAAAACTCATAAAAACATTAATCCTCAATATTTTGCGTGATCTTGTAGCTCTAATCAAAATATTGTGATCAAATGGGTGTTGTGAGAATACTTTGCTAAAACAATTCTGAAAAATTAAACTTGCCCTTTGATTTCAGAAGTAATTTAATGTTGGTTTAAAAACGTGTTTTGGCATCTGCTCATATGATGACAAAAAATAAATAAATCAAGCAATTTTAGTTTTAAAGTGACCAACATACCTGAATCAAAAGACATGAAATTAAAAAACAAAACTTACAGTCACCCACACTCTACTTTTTTAGGCTATATTCTAGTTGTAAACATAATGGTATGACCATACTAGGTCCATCAAGATGGTTTAATTTAATTATATGATAAAAAAAGGATAATAAATGTATTGAATCTAAAAAGAAAAAATGATAACGACGACCTACTAAAGAAGAATGATTGCCAAAAAAAAGAAATTGTTATAACCCAATTTTGACCCATTTGCTTTTTAATCTAATTTTAAGGGGGTTAAAATTTGAAATTAAAAGATCAGGGCTTGAATGCAAAATTTGGAAACCTTAAGAACCAAATTGAGAAATGGTCATTCCCGGTACAAAACGATATCGTTTCAAACATACACTGTTCTTATTCTTCTTCCTCGGACGCTAAAAGCCCGCTTGCAAAGAAGGAAAGGAAATTATGAAACACCGGCATCCCAGTCCAACGAGAACTCAAATTGCAAATCTTATCTGTGTGAAGATTACAACCCCAGGGTCATGCTTATAAAAGGTAGTCCAACATGGGCGGGACTGTTGGTGCCCCAATCCAACTGAAACACAATGTCCCCGGGCCTTATCATGGTCCTAGGGAGATAAGCAGCATGAAAGCCTATAAAAGGTAGAGGAGGATCCGTAAAAAAGAAGAAGAAGAAAACACAGAGAGGAGAAAACAAAGAGAAAACAAAAAGAAAAAAGAGCAGAAGAGGGAAAAGGACTGACTCTTGAGAAAGTAGAAATATAAAGAAAAAGAAAAGAAGACGAGGAGTAGAAAGGGAATCCAAGGAATGCTTCATCCAGCACTTGCATCTTGCTTCTAGAAAAAGGTAAGTCACTTTCAATTCTCCCCCTCCCTGCATTTTAAATACTCTCCTCCTATAGCAAGCATGCATGAATAGTTCATGCACGCTTGCAAATAAAAAAAAGAAAGAAAAGGGAGTTGGGTTACTAGTCTGAACAAGTAACCCGGCTAGTTGGTTGGGTCTGGCCCAGACCATACTGCTAGGTTGGACCCAGTCCAATATAAAAAAAAAAAGAGAAACAAGCCAAATTTGGACCTCCAGCCCAGCTGGCCCAAACTATGCTGGCTAAAGGTGTGTTTGGCAAAACACATCCTTATGCCTTGTCCATGTATTTTATCTCCTTCTATTTTGATATCTGGCCAAACAAGCCCCGTTTTGATATTATAAAAGAGGCGAAGAGAGAATTGACTGGAGAAGCAGAAATAGAAGAACAAAAAAGAAAGGGCTGAAGGCAGAAAGGAAGTCAAACATAGAGGATCCGCCAACAACCAACAACTGAAGATTTCATCCAAACCAAGTAAGTCATTTTATTCCCTCCTTTTCACTTTTAATTACCCTTTTCCTGTAGCAAGCGAGTGTGATTAGCCCACGCACACTTGCATAGGAAAATATATCGGTCGGGATACTGGTCTTAACCAGTAAACGAGCTGGTTTGGCTGAATCTAGCCCAATAAATAAGCCCTTTTCAATATAAAAAAATTCCAAAAATATTTGGGGATCTTTGTTGATTTATTAATGAGCTCCTCACGCTTTGTTTTATTTTTTTTCTTTGAGTTTTGTATTTTTTTCTGCTATATACTCAATCTATGGATCATTACTTGTCAAATGCAAAATTTGTTGTGCAACGTTTCTTTTATTTCTATCTAAAAAGGGAAAACAACAATAAAGGAACAAAAAGAAAATGGCATAGAAAAATTCTTCTTCAAATTCAATTTTTTACAAAATTATTCATTGATGGCAGAGTAAGGAATATCGTATTTGTTTTGGGTTTGTACGATATTTACCAACGCTAGAGTTGGAAATATTCATAGGAATTGTTCACTGACGCCAAAGTCAGGAACATGATAGAAAGAACAAAAAAAAGAGAATAAATTCTTAGCAAGTTTAGACAAAACCACCAATGCAACCTGATTTAGGTAGGACGATAAGGGGTGATACCATCTTTCCTTTCGCGTAACTAGTCTTGTTCGCCAATTAGGGTTCCTAGTGACCATAATAATAGGTGGTGACTCCTTGAATTAGACCTTCCCCCCAAAGAATAAGATGCCAGATATCTATTCTTGTCTAGGAAATTGTTTTTATCAATCGCCACGATGTTCGAGTGTGACAGAATGACAATTCCACTGGGGACTTTAGAACTAAGCTTTGATTTTTGTCTTTTTATTGCTATAATGTTTTGACTTTAGAACTAATCATTTTAAGTGCATGCACATTAAATTTAGGTTAAGTGGGGGAGTAATGATATCCCAACGGCTTTAGTCTAGGCAAGACTCGTGAAACCATCCAACTCTTGCTTGATTGTTTACTCTATCGTGGTTGATATGCCAATCCGATATTACTCAGAGCCTCTATTTTCACACTACTTGTAAGCCTTATATCGACCTTTCAAGGACAATCACTGAGCATGCGAGAGATCCTTTGAGACTAGGTAGCAACCTACCTGTTGATGCACTCGACAATTAAAATCTACCTATTAGGTTGTCACCTTGTGAAAGGCGAGTCCACATTGAATCTGTATTTTCCATGTTGATAACATCATCACTTGCACATGATTGCATAATTTTCATTTAGCAGGTTGAAATATAAGTTCCCCATTTGAAACGCACCTATAACACCCGACTACAAAAAAGACAAATGGATAACAAAGAAAGAGCTCACTTGGAAGCTCAACATCGAAAGGAGTTAGGAAGTCTTAGAAAGGAAGTCATAAGGCTTACTAGCCTACTCGAACAGGCCTTGAGATCTAAACCAGAAGAAGCAAAATTTATAACTCAGCCTGAACCTATGCTCGCATATCCACATGATCTGAGGGCAAATGAGGTGTCATTTGGATCTCAATCAGCTATATATTCCTGAATCGCCTAACTAGGATATCCCACAAAAACGTCGTCTACCATTGATTTTATAATGAAGAAATCCTAAAAGGACAAGATGTTAAAATAAGATGGTCTGAATAAATTGGTTGTCCTAGAGCAAAGAATAAGGGCATTCGAGGGAACTAGCCTACTGACCATTTAAAGGCTGCTGAGATATGTTTGGTGCCCAATGTGATCACCCCTAAAGGTTTTAGAGTGCCTGAATTCGTCAAATATACAGGAACTTAATATCCTGGAACTCATCTCAAGGCATATTATAACAAAATGGTTGAGGTGGTCTATAACGAGAAATTGTTTATTCACTTCTTTCAAGACAATTTGAGTGACACTACCCTCATTTGGTATATGTGGTTGGACAATGCCAAGGTAAAAAAGTGAAAGGACTTAGTTGATGCCTTCATTAGGCAATAAGTTCAATGTGGATGTGGGCTTTGATAGGTCAAGCTTGCAAGCTATGGAAAAAGACAACAAGGAGTCCATAAGAGAATACGCCCAAAGATGGCATGAGAAAGCTGCACAAGTTAATCCTTCTTTGTTGGAAAAAGAGATGATCAATTTGTTTGCCAATACTTTTAAGGCCCCATACTTTGAAAACCTGGTTGGAAGCTCTGCACAACATTTTTCTGACTTGGTTGCGATAGTTGAGAAAATTGAACAAGCCATCCGATTAGGAAGGATTGCTGACTTGACTGATGAGAAAAGTTTCACTAGAAAAGGGAAAGAAACTGAGGTTCACAAAATCAAAGATGGTTACAAGTGGGAGAGAAAAAAACTACCAAAACAAAGACATCTAGAGATCACTCGTCCTGAAGACGAAGCTATGGTGTCATTAGGCCAAGACTGGTCTATGTATGACCTCAACTGACTATTAAAAATGTGCTTTTGTTAAGGAATTCATATGAGAGGGATGGTTGAGAGATTCTAGAAATTCCAATCGATGATTGCTAAGTGTTTAGCCCTTTTATATGTCACTTTGCTACTATAAGGTCTTTGTTGTTTTTCTTTTTTCTAGCATTTCAATGAAATAATGAGTTTATCCTTCAATTGAGTCTCTTCCTTTGAACTACAACCAAAATATCCTCAAAGGGGTTCCCTCTAAGAACTCACAAATAAATTTTTGAAGCCTGACAATTAATCTTTTTTATCAAAATCTTTTCCCCACTGGAATTTTGAAAAAAAAATTAAACTTGCATTTTAATTTCAAAAATAATTTGAAGTTCATTTAGACCTATATTTTTTACATTCTACTTATAAAATGACATATGAATCCAGCAACTCCTTCATTGAGATGACTAAACTTTAAACCAAAATACACAAATAAAAAATGAACTGTCACCCTCACACCATGACTTTTAAACCAAGTATCTTAAATGTATGCATAATGATATGTAATGAACTTGTTGCTCATGAACTCACGAAATGCATTTCTTTGCAAAGACCAAATCATCACACTAGACGAGGTCAAAGTTTATTGATCATAACTGTTTGCGCTTGAAATGAGGAAATTTCACCTTTTTTATTCCCTTCACATTCTAAAAAGTATATCCCTTGCAGTCTCTTTTTGAGCCTGAATAATTTTTCTTTCATGAAAAAAAAATCCCAACTAGGATGACACCCCATATTAGGGGCAAGTGAAAATTTCAATGAAAAAAAAAGGAATGAAAAAGCCGTGAGAAGGCCAAAAAGAGCTTTAGAAACTCAAATGCTAGGGGACATGCCCAAATCACAAGAAAGAGTGACAACGAAGATAAAGTGAGTATACCCTAGAAGTGAGTATACCCTAGAAAAGCAATGAAAAAAAGAAAAAGGGCAAATCAAAGAAAAGCAGCAAAAGAAAAGATGAAGGACACAAAGAGTCGAACTGCTGATAGCGATACTTAGTATTTGAAACCTTGAAACACTTTTTGAGCCTTCTGAATCCTTTTCTTTCATAGCAAGAAACCACATCTAACGTTATATATGTGCCTGTAGAAGTCCTTTCTAATCAAGCAAGCAAGCAACCTGAAACAATAAACAATGTTATCAAAATGCAAGGAGTATTTTTTATTAGAGTCATGACATCGAGAACAAGCTACTCATTATTATTCATACTGATAAAATGAATGTTCAAAAAGAGAAAAATATTTCTCAAACACAACCTCGAGCTTTTTCTCGAGTTGTTCGCTTGGAAACCCATAAGAAACAGAAGGTCACCTCATGACATACTTTCACTGAAGACAATATCACCAAACACGAGCAAATAATCTCTTTTCCAAGAAAAAACCAAGGAGTTGCAAGATTTAAAAAACATATTGTTTTAAACTTACGTCAAAACAATTTCTGTTTTCAAAATGGAAGATCAAGATTTCAAGATTCATTCTAGACAAATATTTCTTCACCAAACTGAAAAAAAGAGAGAAAGAATGAGAGAATGGTCACTTAAAACCATTATTTTTTTGAGTCGTAGACAAAGCACACCCAGGGGCAATGGCCAATACAAGGGGGCAACATTGTGTTCAGAAGGAATATCAATTTTTTTAGAAAAAAAAGAGAGAGAGGAACATTTCATACAAGAAGACAAAGGGGCATTTTGGTTTACAAAAGGTAGTTTGATCCTTTCAATAAGTGACACCGAGTTTTTTAGTAGTGAGATAGGGAGTAATGAATGATCCTCTCAAATTATCTGATGAGACATAGAATCTTTAGCAAGTAAGTGGGTCATGATGGGCACCATGAAGGCTGAGTTGTGTAACAAATATGGGAAGAGGACATGGGCCAATAAGCCGAACGACAAAGATGACCCAAGTCAGAAATATCAATTCCTCATCAATCAAGCAACAAGAAGATTGAGAAGAAAAGGGACCTATATTTCAAATCAAGTAAAGGTGCATGCATATCATCTAGATTTTGAAACATTGAAGAATGTGTTTTTAAATTTCACAAGAGAAATCCCTGATGGGATCCATCAAAAGGAAGGGCACCTCGAAATAGCTAAAAATTGAAAATGCTTTGAAAAGTTTTTCCCTTTTAATAAATTTTTGGACTTGGGTAGGCTGCTCGTGAGAATTAGACCACCTGAAAAATCTTTGTATTTTTCAATTGGAAAAGTCACCCATCATAATGAGACTCTTTGAGTTTTGACCTGGGCAGATCACCCACGAGAATTAGGCCACCCAAAAAATCTTTGTATTTTTCCACCTTTTTATTTTTTCACCTGAGTAAATCACCCATCATAATGAGACCATATCTGAAAAATCCTTGTATTTTTCAAAAAGAAAGAAGAAGAAAGAAAAAGAAATCTCTCTTTGTATTTTATCATCGAGCATGTCCCTTGGAACAATGAGACCACTTGAGAAATCCTTTTTGTGTTTCATTTTTCTTCCTATTGGGCAGGTCTCCTAGAACAATTAGATCACTTGTGAAATCCTTTGCGTTTCTTCTTCCTATCAGGCAAGTCTTCTAGAACAATTAGAGCACTCATGAAATCCTTTTCGCGTGTCCTTCTTTATCGGGCAGGTTGCCTGGAACAATTAGACTACTTGTGAAAATCCTTTGTGTTTCTTCTTCCTATCAGGTGGGTCGCTTGAATGCAAATTTTGGAAACCTCAAGGACCAAATTGAGAAATGGTCATTCCCAGTCCAAAACGGCACCGTTTCAAACATGCATTGTTATTCTTCTTCTTCCTTGGACGTTCAAAGCCCGCCTGCAAAGAAGGAAAGGAAATTGTGAACCACCGGCATCCCAGTCCAACCACAACTCAAATTGCAAATCTTATCTTCATGAAGATTACAATCCTGGAGAGATAAGGATGAATTTCTCACGCCCTCATGCTTATAAAAGGGAGTGCAACATGGACGGGACTGTTGGTGCCCCAATCCAACTGAAACACAATGTCCCCAGGCCTTATCATGGTCCTGGGGAGATAAGTAGCATGGAAGCCTATAAAAGGCAGAGGAAGGAACGAATCGAAGGGGGAGAGAACAGGAGAACAAATAGGGGGATCCAGAAGAGAAGAAAAAATATTGTAGAGGACTAAACACAGAGGAGAGAAAATGAAAGCAAAAAAAGAGAGAGAGAGAGAAAACCAGAAGGAAAAAAAAAATACAAAAGAGACGAAGAGAGAATTGACTGGAGAAGCATAAATAAAAGAACAAAAAAGAAGGGGTTGAAGGTAGAAAGGAAGTCAAACACAGAGGATCTGCCAGCAACCAGCACCTGCAAATTTTCATCCAAATCAAGTAAGTCATTTTGTTCCCTCCTTTTCATTTTTAATTACCGTCTTCCTGTAGCAAGCGTGCGTGAATAGTTCATGCACACTTGTAGAGGAAAATATATCGGCCGGGTTACTAGTCTGAACCAGTAACCAGGCCAGTTTGGCTGGATCTTGCCCAATAAATAAGCCCTTTTCAATATCAGAAAATTCCAAAAATATTTAGGGATCTTTGTTGATTTATTGATGGGCCCCTCACGCTTTGTTTTTTTTTTCTTTGTGTTTCGTATTTTTTCTGCCATATATACTCAATCTGTTGATCATTACTTGTCAAATGCAAAATTTGTTGTGCAACATTTCTTTTACTTCCATCTAAAAAGGGCAAACAAAAATAAAGGGTAAACAAAAAGAAAATGGCATAGAAAAATTCTTCTTCAATTTTTTGCAAAATTATTTATTGGCGGTAGGGTCAGGAATATCGGATTTTTTTAGGTTTGTACGATATTTATCAATGCTAGAGTTGCAAATATTCGTAAGAATTGTTCACTAACGCCAGAGTCAGAAACATGATGGAAAGAACAAAAAAAGAGAAAACAAATTCTTAGCAATTTTAGACAAAACCATAAATGCAATCTGCTTTAGATAGGACGCTTAAGGAGTGATAACATATTTCTTTTTGTGTAACCAGTCTCGTACCATATAATCTCTGTTGACCAGTTAGGGTTTCTAGTAACTATAATATTAGATGGTAACTCCTTGAACTAAACCTTCCCCTTCCCCTTGCCCTCAAATAACAAAATGTCAAATATCTATTTTTTTTTTATTAGCCGTCACGGTGTAGTGTTGATAAATTTATAAGATGAAAAAACAAAATGTTTATCCTTTTCTTTTTATCTTTATATGGAATGTTTTTTTAGTCAATTTGCATGTTAACAAATACCAAGTTTTTTCTTCGAAGATTTTTAAACGCATCGCTTATATCAGGATTTTAAAGCGCTGGTTTTAAAGTTTGGATTAAATAAAAAAATAAAATAAACATAGCTGCTGATCCTACCAGTTGAAGTTAAAATAATGTATACCTAATAACTAATCTCTTTAATTTTCGCTTTTGAGTCATCTTTGATTTTTCTCCAGCGGCAACAATGGACATTCCCAAGTCATTTACCTCATGCAGCCCTACTTCCCTCCCTCTCTCTAAAACACGTTTATGTTTCACCAACCAACGAGCAGAAATTTCCAAAAGAACTATGTAGGGCGGGGCGGCTGCAAAACATTTTAATTTTTTTATTATTTAGTATTTAAATATGAAATAATATAATATTTTTTATTTAAAATAAATAAACTTTTTAATTATCTTATTATATTACTTTTGACCTCCGGTCAAATACTATCAGCTCCGCCCCCTGCTGTTGATCATCTTTATAATCTCCTTCCTGGTGTTTTTCTTTCCCTCCAGCAACCCACCTCTCATTACTGAGAAAAACACGCCGCCGTTTCTGCTTGTGGTTTTTTCCTCTTTGATCATCGTTCTAATTAGTTCCTCCCAGATA
>Ga0325410_1007965_pt1 | contig 11523 bp, 6 predicted proteins | sample PopdelMetagenome_16_FD_206182 | JGI IMG/M metagenome (GOLD analysis project Ga0325410, IMG submission 206182) | Populus deltoides microbial communities from Bellville, Georgia, United States - Xylem-PdIQD-R3 | ecosystem: Host-associated > Plants > Phyllosphere > Stem > Wood/Secondary xylem... | reverse complement strand
GCGTTGGCATATCCTTCGGTGGTAGCTTAGCTATAGCATGGTACATCTTCAAATGTGATCATGGAGCATCCATGTTTTAGGTGGATATATGAGGAGCACCATAGCTGGAGCAGTACATTACTTCTCTAAGGCTGTGTTTTTCAGAAGGATGGATGGATGGGTTGCTATCCATCTAGTTTTTTGGGTAACAAGATCAGAGTTAATCCACCTAAATTGAGAGCGCTGGAAATTACAAAAGAGAAGAAAGATGTGAGTCAATTTCGTCTAATTAGAAGGATTGAAAATCACATGTGAGGAAGGATCCTTCAATGTATCCTTAATCTCCGTCTTTCTTGTCAATCCCTAATTCTCTCAATCTTTCTATTTTTATCCCTTATTCTCCCTAAAAGTAAAAATTAACTTTTGAAAGAAGTTACTTGGAACTCCCTTTTATACGTGTTCAGTTTCTAACCAATATTCCAGAGAAGGTTCTCCTGGAAAGCTTGCATCTCTTCATTTTAAGAAATTATGAACTGTTGGGATTTTGTTTTGCCAAAATATGTCAATGCTCATTTGTCGTCGTCGTCTTCTTCTTCTTCTTCTCTTTCCTTCCTGATTGGAACCTTGTCTTTTCGTACTTGAATATTAGCACTATTATTTTGCCCTTGAGTATAAGAACTCACAGTACCCCTTTTGAAGCCATAGCTACAGCCAATTGTACTGCAGTACTGGCATTTGGCCGTGGCATTTCTAACTTTTGTCGCTTGAGATCGATGCAAAGAAACCCTGGCCGTTAATCTTCTTCATATGTACATGTAACTTGCTATAGTCTGTGAGGTCAAGACTTTGTTTTCGCTATTTGCAACATGATGTTACAGTACGCAATGATAAATTCCTGAAACAAGGGCTCAAAAGCATCAGAAAAAATCTAATTTCACTGAAAAGGTTAAGTGTTCTGATGATATTCTACCAGGTTCAAGCAAATACAGATAGTAACTTGGTTGAATGGTTATAAAGGTAATATTGATATGTCTGGTGGAAAATCTTAATCTCTTTGGTTGCTAGAACTCGTATAACTTGCATGGACATTCCAGATTGCAATGTAAATTGTTATATTTTGTCACACACCTTAAGATCGAGGTTTCAGTTGAGTCAAAAATTTTGAGTGAAGGCATCTTTCTTAGCCTTACATTTTTTAAATTAACGAGGTTATGTTGGTAAAGTGATACTAGATTTCTTGATCCCTAAAACTTTATAGCCCAAAACTATTGGTAGAGAAAATTATAGAGAAAACTCTCAAAGATTTTTTTGATTAATCTTCAACATCTCTGTTTATATTAATTTTAAATCTAAAATCCTTATGAAAAATAAAAACTGCATCTCGTGTCAATATCCTTGTGAAAAACTCGCCCCCAAGTTAACCGTTAAAAACTGAACTAGATCACTCCAAAAAAAAAATCAAATACAGCATGATAGCCATTCTATTTATGAAGTAGAATGTGTTTGACTTGTGAACTTTAAAATTTAATTTTTGATGTGTATATACCAAAGAAAAATCAATATCTAACATTGTACTTTTCATTCTTCTAAAGTCCACTTGTAGTTCCTTCCTACATTCTTTTACTTCAAAGTTGAGTCTATCATTATCTATGACCTCCAATACTTCAACCGTTGTATGTAAAGGAACACCAAGATAATCTTCTGTAATATCTTCATAATACTTGTAAGAAATTACCATGTTCTCCGTATATTTGTTTGCAAGATCTTTATAATCACTACATAATACTAATTAGGAGCTTTCTTGATTCCCGAAACATCGACAAGTAAAGTGGTGTGTGCAAAATGTTGTTATTGTTGTTGCCATTATTGTGATACTGATACTAAAACTGTTTACTTTGAAGAAACGACACCTCATTTATATTTTTCTTCCTTGCCAATCGAGAATGTTGGACAGAAGGAAAATAATAACAATTTATTTACTTATTTACTTAATATAAAATCTCCTCATAACCATCTTGTATAAACTATAAAATCAATAATTGTCTCAAAGCTTCTTATGATGGAATTAAAGGCTTAGTAGTACGACCTTTAAATTCTAGAACTTCAAACCATTATTTTTTAGCACCATAAAAAAGTTTGTGTATGACAAATTTTACTTTTTTTTATATATATATATAATAAATAATCTTGTTAAAATAAAAGTAAGCTTCCAACTCTAACAAAAAATTAATGTATTTTCACTTTGAAAAATTCTCATCAAAGAAAGGAATCTCATCAAATTTAAGAATGTGTCTATGAACAAGAAGACTATGAATTATATCTCAAGTGCTTCGCTTGTTGTAAACACCATTATCCATATAAACATGATGGCTATATGAGCTTTTAAGAATAAATCTAGGGTTTGGCCTTCCCCAAAGTAAAACTTTAAGCACATTCCTCTCATTTTTTATGATCTTTGTTTGCGTCTCTCATCAATTGAGCTAGATCTGTTATGGTTTGCTCTAAATGATCCACCACAAAATAATCTCGAAGCTTCCCATGATGGAATTAAAGTCTCACCAGTACGAGTTATAAATTCTAGAACTTCAAACCACTATTATTTAGCACTATAAGAAAATTTATGTGTCACAAGGCCAACTTTTTTATAATAAGAAATTTTATTGAAATAAAAGTAACCTTCCAAATCTAACAACCAGTTAATGAATCTCCACTTTGAAAATTCTCATCTAATAAAGGAATATCATCAAATCCAGGAACACGTCAAAAGACTATAGATTATGTCTTAAGTGCTTCACTTATCATAAACACCATTATCCATATAAACATGATGTTTATATGAGTTTTTAGCATATATATAAGGTCTAGTTTGCTCCTAGGTAAGTCTCTAGAACATCATTCTCCTCTTCACGATCCTTATTTACATCTCGCATCAACTGAGCTTAATGTACCGTGATATGCTCTAAACAATCCACCAAATGTTTTAGCCTTTGGCACTGTGCTCTTTGAGTTGCCTCTCAAGTTTTGAATCATGATTCTATACATAACCGCGATTCTGAATAATTATTTTATACAAAATAATGATTCAGAATCTTAGTTATGATGGGAATAAAAGCCCACCTTCAGCCTTTCATGGCTAACACACATTTAAAGGAAAAACCCTAAAACCCTAAAAACGACCACTAAAATAGTCTCCAATCATCAAAACTAGCCTCCAGTCTTCCACTAAAATCATCATATAAAATGATGGAAAAACCAAATAACCTTATTTATAGTAGTTAAAAACATCCTAAATAATGATGGAAAAATAATTAAATAGAAAAATAATTATAAATCAACTAGAAAACTAATAAAAATCTCATATAATAGCTTCTTAACCTTATTGAAAGGTCTTACCGATGTCTGATTTCCTTAAAAGTTTAATTCAATATAAAATAAGACCTGTAGAATTATCTAATAAAATTTCAGCCCGATTAAACGATCAAATTGAAAATTTATACTTGATAGAGTAAAACTATGCATTGAAAAAAACAAACATCTAAGTGCTAAAATTAATTAGCCTATGAAATAGATGGATCAAGCCACTTTTGTACGAGAATTAAATTGACTAAGGTTTAATCTTCACTTATTGATGTTGTCTTCTTGAAATTCACCTTTGCCCAGATATTCTGAATAAGTCTATTGAATGCATATTTAAGCTTTTTTGCTTTTGAACTTGTAATTGACCTAATTGGAACTTTTAATAGATCCTTTGGTATAATTTGGATTGTATCATAACTTCCAAGATAAGACTAATAAAAGAAAAAATGCAATAAAATTAGAGAACGATGAAATGCCTCTAGGGTATAAATTGTCTTACTAAACTGGATCTGAATTCCCAAGACACAATTGATGTTACTTCAAGTTACAGTAGAATGTAAATCGATCCAGCAGGTGTACCATTTCTATCTTATATATCATTAAGAGTTATTGGATTACAAATCCAAAAATAGAAACATTTGACTAAGTTGTCATTTAGTCATATGCTTATTTCCTAACATATGATATCTGAACTCATTGAACAAATCTTAGACTTCTTAATATCATTTTCATGGTTCATAAAAGTAAAAGTTTAACAAGTAAAAAAACAATGTCATCATCATAAGTAATATTATCACCATCATTATCTATATCATAAACATTATAAATTTTCATACCATATTATCATCAGTAAATAATACTTTAATTTTATCAATTACACATTAATTTAACTTTTCCTAAATTTTCAAAAAAAATCATAATTGACTGAAATTAATTGGAGCCTAACTAATTAGCCATAATTTTTTCAATTTAAATTTTTTCAACCTAAATTAATATTTTTTAATTATTATCAATTCCACACAAAAATCATTTTTTCCCTAAATTTCCAACTTAACAATAAAATAGACAAAAAGTAATTGGTACCCATCATTAGTTCAATTCTAACTCACCTAAATTACAAAATTACACCCAATTTCATCAAATGATAAATTAAATCTATTTCCACCAAATCCCAAACAAAATCCTAAAATACAAATCATACATTAATACAATAAAATTATAAAATTATATACTTGCAAATCACAAATTCTAAAATAAATTTCAATAAGTTAACTTTAAACAAAAATGAGTGAGTTTTCTTACCTGTAGAGTAAAGCTTGACAAGAAATGAAACCGGAGAAGGGAGGTTGTGTCACTGCTTGCGGGTTGGGTGGCTAGATTTTAGAGGAGGGGTGCTGGAAATTTGAAGAAATAGGGCTAGGGATTGAATTGAAATCAAAGAAAAAGAAGGGGGCCCGAAGACTGTCATGTTTTAATCCCTTTTAAAATCACTGATGAAAACTCCGCTGATAATTTGACATGACAGTCGAATTCAGTTTGTTATGGTTGGTAGTTGATGTGGTTGAACATGCTCTGCTTCTGTGACGTGTTTTATGTCGCCGGTCATGTTAGCACGTCATTGTCTCAGATGACTGAATGCTTTGAGATTGCAAAAGATCAATCAAATATTAACGCATCGTTGCGCAAGTAGTGTTTATGCTTTTTCCATGTCCTAATTTCGTTCCGTGTGAAGCAATTGCCTTTGAATAGTTTTTTACACGCACATACTAAGCTTTCTGATCATATAATCAAGCTTTTGCATCCCATTTTCTAATTTTTTTTGTTTGCAGTGGTTAATAGAGGATATTCAACTGAAAAATACATTATATATAGGCTTTATTTGTCTTCTCTTTACCTTTCTTTGCTCTGGTATTTTCTTAGGGTGACTCTTCACCTTATTTTCTTTCCTAAAGACCCATCAAACTTTATCAAAGATGAAGATAAAAAACCATGGTGTTCTCAGAACCTGTAGCCTCTCTCAGCCCCTCCAACCATGGTCTTGCCTAGCCTCATGGGACTTCACCACCGAGTACCCTTGTGTCTTCCCTCATTGGACCCACTTTTCCTAGCCTTCTCATGCATGGTCATGCCTTGCCTTGCCTTGTGACTTCTCTGCATGAGCTTGAAACAACATATCTATAAGAAGGATCGGGAAATGATTCACTATCTCCCAAACTTTGCGAACATCTGCAGCTGAGGCGGGAAGAGGCCTCCACGAGTAGGCGCAGTCATTTACCCACCTCTCACAAAGAAGTGTACAGAATCTCCATGGAACTGATGATAGCCCCAAGCTCCGTATCAGTAAGCACAAAGAGAAAGTTGGGGTTCAAACCTTACCATGACTTCGATGAAAGAAAGCATGGCGTTCTCTGTCATTTTATACAATAACTAACCTAAAGCATGGCGTTCAAAGTTTAATTGATGTTGCTGTTAAGAAAGGCAACATGAATTACATTCGTATCGCGGTTCTTAACTGTGACAACAAGTAAATATTGCAGTTGGGAATCATGACATTCAAAACTATGTTATCTCACCAAAAACATTGCTCCTGTGTTAAGTATTAAGTCTCCGTCTCTTTTTATTTTGTATGCTAATTGTCAAATATGAATTGTCTTACTATGTTTATGCATTCCTCTTGGTATATGTTTGCTTTTGAGCTGCTGGACCACTACTGATTTTTTTATCCTTCTTTCGATCCAATGGTTTTTCTTCTCACAGACATTGGTGTCCTCCAAAGTTTTTTCTCATACACATTTTATCGGATTGCAGGCCTGCAGCTTTGAAACGTAAACTACTGCAATATGATTTGTTCATAGCATAGTTTTTAAACCCGGCCCGGTTCAAGGCCCGGGTTCCGTGTTTTGATTGGGTCACCGGGTCGGCCGGGTCAATTTCTATTTTAAAACAATTCAAAACGGCATCGTTTTAGTAAAAAAAAAACAAAAGTCAAGGGCTACAACCATGTTGTTAACCAGGTTTTGCCGGGTCAACGGGGTCACAGGATCATAACTTTTTTTTATTTTTTTATCAACCCGACCCGATTTCAGTCCTAAGTTAACCAGGTCCCCGATCAACCCACCAAGGCCGGTTTGGTTTCAAAACTATAGTTGAGAGGATAATTTAATGATATTAGTCACTTTTGTCAAATACATATTTGATTTGACAATGCCTAGTTTTTCTAATACATCGTTAGGTTTATCTATTTTAATGTGCTTTGAAACCTTTTTAAATTATTTTTTAAAATTTATTTTTGATATTAATATGTCAAAACTATCTGAAAACACAAAAAAAAAATTAAAGCAAAAACTTTTTAATTTTTTTTAAATACAAAAATAAACAAACTTTCAAACTATTACGATACGCGGCTCTATACCCGTAGCACTTAGTAATTGTTCCAGTGTATACATAAATTAAATGTTGAATATACATGACTAAGTTTGATTCACCTATTAAAAAAAATCTAAGAAACTCACCTATTCAAGTTGGTTTCAGTATTCATTAGGTTTTGGTTAAATTGTTATCACTATGCAGGACTAAGATTAGATGATATTAGCCTTAAAACTCATGCCATGCCTCGTGTATGATTTCAAATTAATTTTTAATATAGTAAAATAATGTGCTAATTAATGTTACAAATATGTTTTATTGTATTATATTTTTTTAATTGAGAAATACAAATATGTTATTCATGTTTAGTAAAATAAATTTAAAAAATAATTAATTAATCAAGTTGTTCACACTACTTAAATACTAAAGTGTTAAGTCAATATTTCTTCTAAAAGCAAAACAAATATAAGTATGCAAGTGTTTAACATCCACTTTTCTTTTAAATTTATGTGTTTATGTATTTTTTCATCGTAGTAGTTATTTTTTGTCATCAAGAAAAAATAATTTAAAAAAATGCATCTTAAAAATACAATTTATTTATATATAATATAAAAAAATGAAAATGAAAATATATCTTACAATAATATCTTTTAAACATTAAAAATAAATGGCTACTATTTTAAAAAAAAGAACAAAACAATTTAAAAATCAAAGAGATAGAGGGTCAATCTAAATTAAAATTAAAAAAATAATATAAACTAAAAGGTACGTAAAAAAAGGGAGGGTATTAATTAAAACGCTTATAAAAAAAAAAAGAGAGACGAAGCATTGCTAAGCCCGGTAAACCAGGATCTTCCACCTATCCAATTATCGAGCCCATATGTGCTTGGACCTAAAAATCCAAGACCACAAGCCAATGCTTTATATATATATATATATATATAGTAAAAAATAAAAGCTAATGACGTGTGGTCTAGTACAACAAACAACACATTACCTCTTTTCTAGTTTCAAGCCATCTCTAGCGACTTGAAAACCACTAGATAGTCAGATTTTAAATTTTAAATCAAAAAACTCATTGTAACCAATTTTTCATATAAAACACTGAAGAAATACTTTAAAAGCCTCAATAAATCCATTTATGGCTTTAAAATAGTAAGAAATCGGTTAAAATCACAAAAATAACTTGAAACCACGAAAAATTTCAAGGGCCGGTCTTCTTTTTTTACAGGCTAAAGGCCAAAAATATCATCATCGAACTTCTCTTGTTAAATGAGTCTTTCGACACCATGCTTAGCCTAGAATCGTGACAAATAATAACTTTCTCTTTTTCATTGTATTTCAATGACTTGCTTTCTCGTATCCCAAACCCAATAACTAAAATATAAACAAAGTAAAAATTGTTGTTGATTTAGGATTGGTCATGTATGTTTTTTATATTTTACAATCCAATTTCTTATCTTTTAATTTAGTATTTCTACCATAATTTCAAATTTAATCTCATCTAATTAGGTCATTAAAGGATTCAATTGAAAGAAAAAAATAAAAGATGATTTAAAAAAAAATAAAAGGGCCCAGCAGCTCCTAACTATTAATTGAATGGTGAAGGAGCTAGGAAACCACTTTTATTATTATTATTTTTTATAATATGTAGGATATAATTGAAATGAACAAAAAGTGTAGAGAAAATTCATTATCTTGGAAAAGGTTTTTTTTTTCAAAGTAGCACGGTAGAAGAAATAGGAAAAATAACACATTTCAAAACTTATTTAGTAAAATAGTATCATTTAGCGAGTCGTAAATATCATCTCCAACTCTTTCAAAAAACTTAGTTAAGAAAATTTTAAATTTAAAAATAAATCAAACTCTATTCTTATACAATAAATGTTCTATTCTTATATCAACTCTGAAAATAAAAAGAAATATTATTTTGGTGTGAGATTAAATGAGTTTGACATGAGATAGATATTTTTTTAATTTAAAATAACTGCTTTAGCATAAGATAGATATGCTTTAAAAAATGAAAATAACTTAAAAATTCTAGTTGAGTTTGTGTAAGAATAAGACACTTATTCTTGTATAAAAATAGAGTTTAATTTATTTTTTAAATTAAAAATTAAAAATATATATCAAAATTTCTTCTGCCATTTTTTAAGGGAGTCGTGAGTTGTAGATATTATAGGCAACTTGCTAAATTGTATTATTTTTTCTAAATAAGTTTTAAATTGTTTCGAAAGAAGAAAAAAAAGACTCTGAAAATGGCGGTCAAACACTTTTTCCGGCTTGTTCTTGCGTAGGAGAAAATTTCGGAGAACATGACAAAGCTGTTTCCCAGTCAGTGTTTTGTAGCGGAAAGACAGGCAAAAGGGTTTTCGTTTGTTCATCCCCACAGAAGGCCACAAAAATCACTAGGGATTCTAATTTCAATTGAGTTTCGATTCTGTCAAATGTCTCGGTTTGGAAGGAAGCCACGATTATCGGGTGAACCCGCCACGTAGTCAATCTCACGTGAGCTGTGGCGACTCCAAAATGCATGCACTTCGATCTTCTTGTTCGTATTCGAATAAATAAATTAATGTTTAAAAGACTGCCCAATCAAAGTGCTGTGCATGTCCAGCTTGTCACAATCACAATAAGACGGGTTTTATTTTTCTACTTGCCCGACTCCACATTTCACCGCATCTAGACAACTCACAGTATGAACTTTGCCTTCTCACCATCCATTATCGATTTCTATTATAAAAATTAGTGAAACAAAAAATATTTAGTAACCTAACACACGCTTGATCAACTCATAGTTAGTATCTATGATTTAATAATTATATTTTTATTTATAACTCGAGAATTATAAATATTAATACGACATTTCAATCGTAATCGTAAATGTTATCTGTGACTCATCTAAGAGACTCATTTTGAGATAGTTTTTTTTATCATTACTCTTTAAAAAAAACCGTAATTCGTACAATTCACGTAAACAACATATAACATCTTCAATTATAAATAACAAAATTAGATAGATGATTAACATAAGATAATATTTTATTAAAATTAAACTAACTATATATCTATTCATAATTCTTATAATATATAATAACATGTAACTATATATAATAATCATCTCAGCTCGTAAAAAGGCCTGAAGTACTCGTGGACAAGTTTGGAGCATCATCTCAACTGGTCCAACTCGAGGACAAGTCTATAATATCCATGTAGGTGTGAGAGGACCAATATCATCCCAGCTCAAGGATCGACTAACATTCTCAACACTCCCATGATAAGCAATCTCATCTTCTGCTAATACCACTTCAAGACACTTAGCCTCTTTAATTTCTTAAAATCCACCACCAGCATCCTAACACTCCCACAATAAGCAATCTCATCTCCTATTATTGCCACTTGAAGATGCCCAGCCTCACCAATCTCTTAAGTTTACCACGATATAAATTGAGCGTGGTGTTAGCCATAATACGTCTGATCTCATCGACACTTTCATGGATAGTTATTGCTGTTTTTTAAGCCTCTCGTACCGAGTAATGAATCTATATAAATATATTAAAAATCAATTACTAGTCTTCATCCATAATAACATTAATCGAGTATTTAATAAGTGTTGTATGTAAAATAATGTTGCATATTAATCGATTTTGTTTCAGATATTAGAGTGCATAATACATCGGATTGCGTGGATGCCTTGGGAAATGTGACTAAGTAGTTATAATGAAACAACGCGTAATGAACAGAAATTATCATATCGGTGTCTACATCAATCTTTGGATGTCGCTCCTAAAAAATAGAATCTCTCCTAGCATCTCAAAGATCTAGGTAAGATGCATAGATCACCAACCAATTCCCTTACGCATATCCTGATGACTAATACTGTATAGCCCGTCATCAATATCAACATCATCCGGTTTATGTTGAGATAGTCCAAATTATCACATTACTCGATCTAAAAATGCATCTTAAGAATGTTAAAACAGTGCAGCGGGACCTATGTTAACCAAAGATCAGATCCCTCATGATATATAAGTGAAACTAAAAGTATCAAGTCCTATGTAAATAGTATCCATATATCCTATTAGAACATATGAAAGACTTATATTAGATATATAACAAATCGAAACTAAAAAATTTACGTTCAAATAACAAAAAGTTCAATACATTTATAACACATACCTAATGTGATTGTTGTGAGTCTAACTCATCCCGGTAAAACTCAATGACATAAGTGGGATTTAATATGAAATATCGAGCCTCACACTATCTAACATGACAAGCCACAAAATTAGTATATTTTTACATTCAATTTATATAAATAACATGTGGACTAGAATCAATTTTATTTTATTATCACTTAAAACCAATGGATAATGGCCTTTAAGTTACAATGTCAAGCATATTATTACCCTACCTCTTTAGACATCTACTATAATATGCTCCCATGAGCAGAGCTATATTAATCAACATTGATAAATATAAGTTAGTATTTAAAATTTCATTAATTCTAATAATAAAATAATTATACATGAAGAAATAGTAAACACCCGATATTTTGTCTTTTTTTTAGATATATTTTATATAGTTGTCAATATAGATACGCAAGCATACCCCTTAGTTGTAATTTGGAATGACCCAATAACATTACTGCATTGCCAACAATATTAATGAAAATAAGACCTCTAAACATATGTTATATATATATATATATGTCTGAGCATGCATAATTAACTGGTCCTCTGTCACATCTATTGTAGGGTCTTAAAATTTATGTTCAACCATGTCAATTCGATACAGCCACCACAATAAGCACTAGATAAA
>Ga0325410_1007964_pt1 | contig 11523 bp, 4 predicted proteins | sample PopdelMetagenome_16_FD_206182 | JGI IMG/M metagenome (GOLD analysis project Ga0325410, IMG submission 206182) | Populus deltoides microbial communities from Bellville, Georgia, United States - Xylem-PdIQD-R3 | ecosystem: Host-associated > Plants > Phyllosphere > Stem > Wood/Secondary xylem... | reverse complement strand
TTTTTTTATTTTTCTCATAAACGAAAGCAAATAATCAAATAATAATATAAATGGAAAAAAAAGTGAAGAGGGGAAAATAAAAAAATATAGTTTTGTCACTCCCATAAACTTATGAAGTGAAAATAACAACACAAAACCCATAAAAAATGACAATAAAAGGAAGTGGGGATATAGCCACCCTTGATTTTAGTTGTACGTTTTCCTAATTTTAAGTTAGAAAAAGACTAAATTAGTCATTAAGATATGCCCAACAATGAGAGTATTATGTTGAATATCTTTTTTAAATATATTTTATTTATGTGATAAGCTTTTCCATGACTGGGTTCTAAATCTTTTATATATATCTAAACATTTTATTATTATTTTTATCGAGACAAGAAATAATATATTCTCGGGTAGATGTCGAAATTGAGACCTGGAAATTAGGGCATGGCCTTATGAACAAGCCGACAAGGTGAGCCCACAATATATCTATGGAAGGAAACTTGCAGCTTCACTAGCGGAGTACCCAACAAAGCCCGGAGAGATAAGGAAGCCCAAGTTGCTGGTTCGCTTAATAACTTTCCTCAAGTAACCAAAACATTTACAGTTAAACATAGATCAGAATCAGATCATGTAAATTTATTAATTAATCGGAGATACTATCTAATCAAGATGTTATTTACACTTTAAATTTAAATCGGGTTCGAAAAATATATTATTTAATCAAGCCCATACTATACCATGATATTTTTGTATTATATCAAGACGAAAGATATGAAGACGGCTAGAATAAAAAGAAAAAAATAATCTTTATTTTTCTTGATTTGAAATGATAACTTCAAAACTGTCTTTCCCTTGTTTGTCAATATATATTTCAGTATCAATTTATGGTATCTAATTAATAGTATTTTCTACTGGAAATTTTTTTTAAAAAAATAAAGCTTGACAATACAGGTTTAATAACTAAATTATTTATTAACTTAATATATGATTTGTTTTTTTCTTACAACATAATCAATGTTTTTAAAATTTTAATTTTGATCTAAACTAAAATTAATTAAACACAAACTTGTGAGCTGGCAGGTTCTTTTGCCAGGATATTTCTATTTGCCTTTCAAGGAGTAGTTGTCTTGAGTAATTATGACAAAGTAGTGAAAGCTCCAAATTACTTCAAACAAATTGACAAAAACGAAAAGACTTGACTTCGCCCCGTAATGGACACTCCTGGGTTGAGCCCCCACGTTTACTCCTTCTTCTCTTTTCTTTATATTCTTCTCCACAATTTCTAATCAACAGATGAAAAATGAATGCCTTGCATTGATGATCTTGTTCAAATGTCTGTGAAGCACCCATAAATGATCAGTTAACCTAGCCCTTGAGTCACCGGCGTAGGAGGCCTTTTCAAAATAAATACTCAACACCTGTTTTTAAATCTTTTTTCTTCTCTATTTAATATTTTTCCCAAATTTTAAATTTTCACCCCAGTTATTGATTTCAATTTTATTCACCCCAATTAATTATTGGACGGTTATTGTTATTGTCATTTTTTTTTAAAACTAGTAGTTATTTTACTTTATAAAAAAAATCCAAACCATTGTTTTGAAAATTAATAGTTTGTAATCATCATGTTACTTCTAATTTGAAATTATAGTTATAAGATCCAGCTCTAAGAGCAGATCCTAGTTAATCAAGGCAACATAAATTTTGATTTAAAAAGAAAAAATTTAAACAATATTACTTAGATAAAAAGATAAACTTTGATTTATCGTTCTCGTTATATGATTAATTTATCATGTCACTTTTAATTCGAGAGCATAATTATAAAATCTAACTCGGAATCTGACCGGAGCTGCTCAGGCAACATAAATTTTGATTATTTTAAAAAAAATCTCAATCAATATTAAAAAAAATCTCAATCAATATTAAAAAAAACTTGTGTTTTTTCCGTAATATTCTAGTTGACGTCAAATCTTAGATCGATGGTTAAGTGAGTAAATATGTCAGAATCAGATGACTCTCGAGTCCAAGTCCAAAACCATAACTTAAAGAACGTGCCGAAGTGGAAACGGAAACTACTAGCGACTTACATTCAATGTTGACTCTATCAGGTTCAAGTTTTCCACTCGTGAACACCAGATTCTTTTTTTTTTCTTTTTTCTTTTTTTTTTAATTTTATACATTTCAGTTTTCACTTAATTTTTACTTTCTAGATAGCTAAAAAAAGTTCTTACGGCATCAGAAGGCAGACATGGGCAAATTTTGAGAATAAATACAGACGACAATAAGTTAAAATTTGGAATCCAGGCATATATTATAATCTAGGATTGAATGGAAGTTATATGTATTTACTATTTAATATATCTATAATATATCATCCATTTAAAATATAAGCAAAGATTGGGACCTGTCCCTAAGGGGCGTAGCGTGATGGTAAAGGGTTTGAGATCTGTATAGCAGGTCTCGAGTTCGAGTTAGGGCGTGCATCTTTTGTAAAAGCCTGGGACAGCCGGAGTTTTACTCCCTCACCTGGATCCACAAAGTACGCTTTTCAGAAAGTGAGGTTTTCTAGAATAAAAAAAAAAAAAAGATTGGGACCTGTAAAGCATAATGCTTATATATGTTTTCGCCCTTTCTTGAACTTCTTTTTCGATTTTTACCAAGAGTTGCTGTCAGTGATTTATAATTTTTTTATAATCAAAAACATTTCGACACCACTTCTTCTTCTTTCTTTTTTTTTTATATATTCTTGGTCCTAAAAATAAGAGGAAATGTTGTTTCCTCGATGATGAAGATTTTCTGGACAGTTTTTAAAAAGACTTTTCTCATATAAACATAGTTTCTTCAATTATTATAAAAATATAATTAGCAAAAAAAAAAAAACCTTTAATTAGGAATCATAATAAAATATTTCTGATTTTTTAGGATAAAATATTTCTGATTTACGGTCTCACCAATAAACTCAAGATTCTTTTGAAGTAAAGAGTACAAGTTCAACATAACCCATCGACATCTAGAGCTCAATACTTGGTTGGTTTTAGAAATGATAAGTTTATATCTCACAAGAATCATATATATTCATATATATTTAAGTTTAGTGTTTGGTTAAACTCAAAAAAAAATAATAAGTGTAGCATCTTATTATATCCATAAATATCTAGCTGAGTTAAGGGATAATGGATCAGAACCCCTTATATTATCATCTTTTTAAAAAGCTATTCCAGGAAGGAAAAAAAAAAACCTATAAACATTGAACTATCAGCAAGGAAAAAATCAAACGGCAGGTACAATATATAATACATAGGTTTCTGAATTTGTATATTTCTTCATTTTAGAAAAACAATTTTTGGATTTTTTTTTTCGTGTCGTTTCTATTCCGGTTTGCAGTTTCTCATGAATCTACGATCCGGCTCAATTACTTGACACATGCACCACAATTGGTCCGTAAACCACACTCCATTCAATGGATATGGCCACAAAAGAAGTAAACTAATACAGACATTAAAGATTCTATATTGGTCGTCTCTTAAATATTGTTGAATGATAAAGTTGATTTAACTAAAAAATAAAAGTAAAACAAAAATAACTACATCATCAAGTGGTTACAAAGAATTAATTAAAATGTCATTTCTTTCTTTTTTTATTTTAACAATAAATCCATGTTCTTTAAATATGACTCCTTTTTCTTTCATATGATTGGTGTAATTTTTAGCTTAATAATGGTTTGTTGGCCAGTTATAATTAGAATAGAAAACGTTTATGGGCATGAAAGATTCTACACTAATCTTAATTTCCCATTAATTAAATTCATATATATAAGATAAAAAAATAACTTTTATTTTAACACGATGGTTGTAAAAAAAAAAAACTTAATTAAAATGGTATCATCCCCATCATTTTCGTCTGTTGATAAACTAGTAATTGCAATCCTATTAGCCCCAACATTCCATATATATTTGCCTTGCCAGCCCCTGTAATTGCAGAGCATCATCTATTAACTCATGTCCAGAGTCCTCGAGGATAAGTTCTAGTCTTCTTCTTGCTTTCTTCATCTCCCATTTACCTGTATTTATTATCACTCTGTTCAGTCTTCTTTAGAGAACATGGTTATCAATAAGAAGTCCAGGAAAGAAAGCACGCTAAAAAAGATTCTGAAGGCACCCCTTAGGATTTTGGCCAGGGCCAGGGACTTCTACATTAAGGGAATGGCTGAATACTCAGATCAGGTCTGTGTGATGAGTTGCCCAACAGGCAATTTCAATACCATGCCTCGAAGTTACAGTGTCAGCTCAACAAAACCAAACCACTTGGATGATGATCGTAGGGAGCCTTTAAGGGCTGCCTCCACCAGGAGTAATTTAGGAAGTAGAAACAGCAAGATCAATGTGGATGTTCCTGCAAGACAACAATATAGTCATAAGAAATCTGCAACTCGACTAGGAGTCAGTATGCCTAGGAGTCATACTGTTGCTATTGGAAGGATTGATGAAGAAAAACCATGTGATTTTGATGAAGAGGATGTCAAGGTTAAGACAAATGTTTATCCCAGAAGCAGAAGCTATGCTGTCTCTAAAAGGTGAAGAAGGGGGCCGGTAGTTCCCTTTTATCTTCACTTTTCAGACTTTCTTGTTCTCTTGTTTGTCAAATTTGGCTCAATTTCTTGTTTGCCAACATATATTTACAGTACCTGTTTCAGCTTAAGTTCCAACTTTGGCACGTGTGCCGTTCTTATCCTTGTTTTTGACAATTGAAAAGGAAGCTTGTCATCAATTTTCATAAATTTCTTAATCCTTAGTCGTCATGAAGAAGGCTGCCTCGTCCTAAATTGGAAAAAGTAATTGAACTTAATCTTGAAGGTTGGTGCTAGAATACCTTCGATACATACTACCTTAAATGTGTTATTTATTTTTGTTGGAATTGGAAAGTTCTGTCTCAAAATCCTCATCCCCATCCGCTTTCTTCTATTTGACTTGAAATTTTATATGGATTAGTGTTAAGGTAGTACTGAAATAAAAAATAAATAAATTGCTCTCCGAACCGTGCTGGATAGTCACCTATCACGCAGCTCTCACTCAAACCCAACCTGTGGTGGATCCCGAGGGACAAAGTCAAAGCGCCGATCAAGCAGCGACACTACTCTAGGCTCAGCTTTAAGCTGCTATCGTTCGGTTTGGATAAGTCAAGCAGCTTCGGTCGGTTTGCCCAGGTGATCTTCCCTTATCTTCCCTAACGTTCAGAGTTGTTCTGGTTTGAGAAAGGAGCACCGGCTGAGCACCCTAAATGAATAAGAAATGGACAGCAGAGGGTGCCGCAGGCATGATTATTATTATTATTCAACCAAGTTGAAGCTAGCAAGATGTCGATTACGCACCAGAGGTTGGTAAGAACTGAGGACAATGACAGAAGAGAAAAGTTTTTAGCAAGTCTAGTCAGCATGACTAAGCAATCTAAACGCCTTGAATAAATTGGATCCAACAATAATCCAGACAAACAGAGTCGTACAGTCATAAAGTTGTGGGCTAATTAAAATTCACATTTCACAAATATTATGCCTGAACTAATGAGGAGAAGCTAATAGTGATTTTAGGACAGTCATTCAACATTGTCTAAAGAACGCACCCCAATGTTCGACAAAATGCTGTTGAATATGATAGTCTCTTAGCGCTGCCATTGACAACCCAGGCAAGAAATCTAATTATTTTATTTTATTTTAGCAAATTGCGTGATGCTTTTATTTGTTTATCTGTTTTCTTCAGGAGATGGTGCTAAACAGAGCAACATAAAAGCAGAGGAGGATGGCTAAGAGGGTGGCAAGTGATGCAAACGAAATCACAAATAAAGAAAGATAAGAGTTTTTGACCGAACAGGGTTTGCATACAAAAATACTAACCAGTAGTTTTATTCTAAATTACAATTATAATATATTTTGCCTTTTTAGAGGTTACAACTCTTTAGATAAGTCAAGAAACTGATCTTTATAATGCAGGAAAATCAAAATCCTGAAAGAAAAAAAACATAATATCAAATCCAAAATTTATAGAAAATCCAAAAACTTAAACAATATTTTTTAGACCTGATTTGAGGGTTTTCCAAAGCTGTTAGACCTTATATAGAATTGGATCTTAAAAATTATCTAGTAAAATTTAAGTCCCATCTAACAATTTGATTTTTAAAACTTTTTATGTCAAGTTATATTGAACTTAGCTCTGTTACGTAAATAAATCCGCTAGGTTTATATATATATATATATATATATATGATCCATTAATAGCAGATCTTCATTTAGATGTTGTTCAGAACCGTCAAAACTTTTCTGACCCGCCTACATCAGCAAAGGAAAGGTTGAAGTCTTCTATTGTGGAGACTGCCGTTCAAGACCAAACTTTGAGGTCTCCAGCCCAGGCGACTTGTGACAAGATTTGAGAATGGAGTAGAAATCTACTTGAGGAATGCCCATCCATCCATTTCCCTTTTGATGCGTCGACATACCAGAAACCCAAGTGTTTAGTTAATTACTATTAGCTCAGATGTTTTCAATGTGATGTTTTATTATCTGTTTCAACAGTGTGTACTGATTAATTGTAGGTTGCTTTGTTTCAGGCTCCTTGGATTCTTGAAACACAGATATAACACTATGCTGCTAGCTCATACAAATTGCAGATGAAAGGAAAACCAAATAAGCAGCCTCTGTTCTGATAGATCTTCAGTAGGGTGGATTGGCAAAGAAATTTTAGCACTGTCATATCAGAAAAAATTGAAATTCAATTTGCAGAAAGTCCACTGTTACAAATCGCACCTCAAGAGCTGCGATTTGATATAATGACGTTGAGGATTACCATTTAAAATCTGTATTGCTACAATTTCTTCTCCTCCCTTCCTCACCCTACGATCAAATCTGAACTTTGATCCTCCCATGTTTTTGGTATAGCCATGGGACAAAAATTTATGGAATTCCAGCATGGTTCTTACAACAACAGCTAGATCTTAGTTGCTAGAACATTTTCATGTTACTATTATTTTTCTTATTGTAACTTTAGAATTCCATTTTGCTCTTGCAATCGATTCAATTTCATGTAGAATTGGTTCCAAATATGCTGTTAAAGGAATCATAAAAAAAAAAAAAAAAAAAAAAAAAAAAAAAAAAAAAAAAAAACAGTGATTAAGCTTAAGACAACTCCATGTCTTTCGAGAGAATTAGCTCAAGTTATCCCCTCATCTCCAATATATCCATACAAATATAATTGTTCCTAATATTTTCTTCATTTTAAATTATTCTTCGATATATTCTTCTAATATATATTTTCACAAAAATTAATAGAAATACACATATCTTTCTAAAACTGGTTAGGATTAAGTTTCTCACCCGAAAGTATTTTCATTAATTCTGGTAACAATACTTACCGATAATTATTCAGAGATAAATCAAAAGCAATCAAACATAATAGACTAGGCATAAAAAACCAACGATAAGTGGCGCTAATTAATTATATTTTTACGTTTTGCGTTATTTAAGACTAAAAACCGTTCTGATTTTCAAAAAAGAATCGTTGAATACACAGACAACTTGCATTTTATTTTTCTTCTCATGGATCCCAATTTTTGGGTGAAGTAGCGTGACAGGATACAATGGCCAATTATTACACAAGTTCTCTACATAATCAAGGCATGAGGAGAAGACAGAGGCACAGGCAAGGCAAGCAAAACTTGCTTTCAATAAAGCAGGACAGTCATCCTATTCTGGATGAAGAACATAGATTCAACCATGGCAATCACTGCTATATATACCTTACAAGCATGGAGACAATCATTCATCAAAGGGAGGATAGACCTACGAAGAAAGAGAAAGACATGAATCTTGCAAGAGTGTCTCGTGTGTGCAGACATGCTGATGAAACATAATCCACTGCCTTAAGCAAGACTACTTGGGGAAAACTGCTGCATATTGATTCAGTCGTCCCTAATTGCCAACAGAAAATATACAGCCATGTCGAATGTGAGTGCACGGGAATGGAAGGCTTGAACCACCCTAGTTCAGGTTTTCTGTCATTCAACAAGACATATGGATGAGCACTGAGTGCTAGAAATCATGTGTATATAATTCGATTTATGCAGTGTTTATGACAATAATCCACATGAATCTCGTAAACAACGGGGTTAAAAACCTTGTCATAGATTACAGATACGAGGCATTGCCCCCACATCAAAGTCAGGTAGAAAACTGTCCGCATGCATAGATGAATCCATGAAATCAGAAAATACATGTAACACGTCGGGATTGGAATGATGAAATCGGAATAACTCAGAAAAAAACAAAAAATCCGAGATAATAGATGAAATAATACAGCTCGATCACAAGGGTAAATCTAAAATGAATCTAGAATGAATTGATAGGCCACAATGTCTTTAAATAATTTAATGATTTATCATTCTGCTCAGCTGCTCAGGAACAACTAATATCCACAAGTAGCATATTAGCTATGTAATGAAATTTTTCCAGGCTCGATAGATCTGCCGGAAAGGATTTCGGAACTGGGATCATAAGGTAGGGATGAGTCTAGATTGCCTACGTTTTGAGAATCGAGGCCATGTCAATTCCCATCTGACGCATTGAATATATTATTTTATTCAAACCCAACGATATAAGATGTTGATATTGAAAACATAGGCATTATAGCAAGCTAGCAACCTACCACAAGGCAATTACTGTTTCACCATAACCGAAACTTGGAAGTTTTAAGAGAGAAAAGAAAATCCAAAAAAATAACTACTCTTTTGATCACAACAGCCACTTGGGCATGGTTGAAGGGATGCTGGAAGGTGTTTTTGGTCACTTTAAAACGAAGATCCTTGTCCCTATCACGAGCACAAAAAGCACCATGATTTAGTCAAAAACAAGCTCAAGTGCCACGCAAACAATTCTCTTCTTTATGCACATAAACTCAAGTCACCCCACCACCTAACAAAATCATTCTTCTATCATACCAAGTCCTCGATAAGTGGAACATTATCCTCCAATCATGCACTAGTTTAAGCCATGTAAAAAAGTGCCACTATATGCTTCTCTCTTTTCAGTACTTTCAAACAAAGCCTTCAATTATGGCCGTAGTGTTTTTTTTTTTTTTCCTTTTTAAAAAAGAGTGAAAAAAAAACAATGGCCACCAATTCAATAATTAAAATGGTCAATCAATTATTTCATGCGTTACAAATATCCAATCATCATAGTATATAACATATTTTTGTGAGACCCGACTTGAAACTAACCTCGAAAAGAATCTGAGTAACTCAGTCCATATATCAATCCACAAATTAACTCCAGTAAAAAAAAAAAGTCATTGTTTTTATTATAAAAACAAATTCAGTAAAATTAACTCGGCTAATCTCATGAAAACGTGAATGAGTCAAAAAGATTTTATTATATTAATATCTTTTTCAATTTAATTTGAAATTCAGCTTCAATCAGGATTTTATGGGTTTTCGGGTCAACTACTGAGTTTAATAATTATTGTATATGGTATAAAAAAGAATACTCAAAATTTATGCTTGACGCTCTTATAAAAAACAGACAAACCTATGATCAAATACTTCAAAAAAAAAAAAAACAACAGTATAAACCAAACCAAAATACAACACCATGCACGGATGAGCAACTAAATTAACCTCTGTCAAAATCAAACAAAACTTACCTTTTTTTCCTATATTTTGGTCGGTGAAGCATTCACCAAGGCCCATCATCTGGATAATCAAAGGGGGTCTCGGTGACCGTGCCAGAATCCAGTAAATCAGGGTGCACAAAACCATACTTCCTCAAGACTTGATTATCAGCAAAATTCAAAGCCTTGACCATCCCATTCCAACAAGTCTCCCCGTGATAAATCTGATTGTGATCCCCACTACAAGGCTGACAGCCAGTAAAATGGGTGATGAAGGGTCTCCTCCAGCTCCCTTTACCATTCCCTGCCTCCTTCAAGTGTGGCTCTCTAAACACGCCGTATTGCTCACTCACTTTCTCTGCATGTCGTCTCCTCAATTTCCCATCTTCCTTTTCCAACTCCGTGTACTTCTCCGTTATGTTATCGTACGTTGGCACTATATCTGCCCAATACCCTTCAAAGTAATACTCCCCTTCTAAGTAAATCTTGTCCATCAAACCCTTATCCTGATAAAGCATATAGATCAAGCCCGACTGATCGTCTGATTCAGGGAACAGCTTGTCCTTGAATACTGACCGTTGGATTGGACCCCACTTCTTATATTCAGAACTCATTGGACCCATGCTACTCCATTTCTCCATGAAATCCATAGACCACTGACAATTTCTTATCAGAAAAACGCCAGCGTTTAAAGCCGTCCAACTCTTCTCCTTGTAGATCAACTTTTCCCAGCCGTGGACCACCAAGTTATGGTTCCTGTAATCATAACGCCGTAACGGGAGCTTGTATTCCATGTCGGTGAACATGGCATCCGAGTCAACCCACCAGATCCACTCAGCTTCTGGGTGAGCTAGCATGGCTGCTTTAACGACGGGTAGTTTGGCCCAATAACTAGACATTTTTGGATGTAACAGAACATTGTTGTAAAAGATGTCGTAGCCGTGGATTCTACAGTAATCAACTTTGTTCTTGAAGAATCTTAAAAGTAAATGATCACCTATTGGGTTCTTGCATGGCTTCGATTGTGATCCAGTCACGAGAACCACACGATCACGAGCGCCAGGGGCAAATGAAGGGTGACGTTTGAGCCACTCTTTTCGCTTCTCGTCCCAGTTCTTCATCGGTCTCTCGATCGAATAACTCAGTTCTTGATCGTCATAGAAGGTTTGGTCTGGTGGGTCGTAGCCTAGATTGACAGCAGGATTTTCTTGAACGCATTGCTGGGTTCGGGCGTCGTTGGTGGCGGATTTTGTACTACCCCTGGGTTCGAAACTGTGCGGAACTGTGTAAGACCACAATGACCAGACTAGTAAAAAAGCTAATAGAGCACCACCAAGATAGAGAAACCCGTCACTGAAACAGGAAAAGGGTTTGTTTCTAACACTTGATTTTGCCATTGGAGAGTATTGAGACTTGTTTTGGGGCACTTCTGGTGTGATCATTTTACATTAAGCTACATGTGAAAGAAAGAGAGAGGCTAACCAGGTTAGATTTTTCTAGTAATATTGGATCTTCTTTTGGCTAGTAGTCGTGACTAGTGAGAGTGAAAGATGTGTTGGACTTGGTAGGTTTTAATGCATTGACCAGTATTGATGCCGCAAGTTAAGAGGAGAGGGTTTATGCAGGGGAGATTATCATATAATTTGCAAAAATCTGGTGGGGTATTTAGGAGCAAGAAAATGAGTTTGTGATTGGAGGGTGGAGAGCGTCGGTGTCATGGCGCCTTGTAGGCTAAAATGCGCCGGGGCTTGTTAATTGAGGGCTAATAATAATTATATAATATGATCCTTGCTTTATGTTTTTGTTCACATAGGTGCTCTTACTTACAATTTTATGAAATCAATCTCCCTTCCTCTGTTATTGGAGTCTAGGGATGGTTATAAATTGAGTATAT
>Ga0325410_1007958_pt1 | contig 11530 bp, 6 predicted proteins | sample PopdelMetagenome_16_FD_206182 | JGI IMG/M metagenome (GOLD analysis project Ga0325410, IMG submission 206182) | Populus deltoides microbial communities from Bellville, Georgia, United States - Xylem-PdIQD-R3 | ecosystem: Host-associated > Plants > Phyllosphere > Stem > Wood/Secondary xylem... | reverse complement strand
AAAGAGGGGTCGCCATCTAGTATTATAATCATTAAAAGCCCTAACTTATCTTTAAATATCTAAGATAGGGGATTAGTTATGAAAAGATATTATCATCTTAAAACATCCTACCTAAGGTAAGCTGCATTGCCACTTGTCTTTATTTATAATTATTTGTTATGCTTAATTTATCGATGATCTATTTATCTAGGTCTATTGCAATGAGTTAAACCTCAGATAAGTTTTATGCTTATCCATTCTAAAGTCCTAGTTGTTTCTTTTCACTCCTAAAATTTTTAGTAAATTGGCATTTATATGCTCATTTACTCCACCTAAAAGGGTGTTGGAGAAGGGAAGGTTTTGAAGTATAATCATAAAGTTATGATTATAAGATTTAGGAGTCGCCACTTAGTATTATGATTATTAGAAAATCTATGGTCTACGAGAGTTCAGGTAAGAGACTGGTTGTGCAAGGGGAAAATGCATCACTCCTACTGCACCCTATCTAAGGTAAGTTACATTATTATTTGATCATTATTCTAGGTCAAGTTTTTATTCGTTGGTCTCATCTAAAGATTCAATGAAGATCTCTTTTCGTGAGAAAATCTCTACCTTATCGGGTTAAATCTTAACAAATCTAAAGTTTAAATTTTAGCATTGCATTTATTTTTTTGTATCTTTAATACCTAAGGGTGTACTCTATTGTGTAGTTTTACACCTCTAAATATTAAAGTCTACATTTAAACCCTAATGTAAAATGAACAAAATGATTGGTGAAGGGTTTTTGACATTTTGGTTAAATCCTAACGAATAATCATAAACTAATTACGATATCTATTTTTTTGCATTTTTAAAACATAAGAAAAATGTAAATTTTTTTTTTTTATAAAAACATGCTTGTAAAACTTTTAGGATCTAATTATATGCATCGAAACAAAATATTTTTTTTTTGTTTTTTAAAAAGGAAAATTAATTTAAAAGTTTTGGGATTTTTTTTGAATTTTTAATTTTTTTAAGAAATGTTTCGGAGAAAACCAAGTATTTTACCACCGAATTTGTACCTTACAATATAAATATACAACTCTTTATTATGCAAAATTGGTAGAAAAATATGCGAGATAATACAAATTTTTTTGAAAGGATTTTTGAAATTTTGAAATATTTTTTTTTAATAATATAATATTATTATATTGGGTTGCACCTGGCTTAGCCAACTGGGCAGGACTGAGCAGGGTTGGGCTGACTAGCGGCCTAATAGGCTTCTCTATGCTTTTTTTGGGGCTGGGCTTCGCTGAAACGGGTTCAACCTAGTTTGCATCTGCTAGTAGAAGCCAGCAGTTGCAAGACATGAATTCTTGTATGAAGCGAAGGAGTACGGAAGGAGAAGAAGGAGCTCACCTAGCTTAGGGGTTGTGTCTGTCTTCACTAGTTTGGCTAAGGATGGTGGAAGGGCTGGTGCCTCACGGCAATGCTAAGGTGATGGCTGGGTTCTTGGGTGCAAGAAGAAGAAGAAGTCTACGATGGAAAGGGAGACTTTTATTGTATAAAAAAAACAGCATTTTATTTGTCAATAATCCATAAACATTCCAAACGACTCCATGGTCTCACCGCCCTGGACATTTACCATTACATCACTAATCAAGAATAGCATTCAATAATAGTACAATAGAACATATATACCTCTATTTTTATTTCCTTTATCCATAATTAATGCCTTAACATAAACACACAATTTTATTTTATTAGTCAACTATTGAATCCATCTTATAATCCATTAATAACTCTGCAAGTCAATCGTATTGGTGTCAATAGCTGCACTCCAAGTAGCTTAGTTAATCAAATATCTCAATAGTCAATTACATTAACATCATTAACTCCACTAAGAATAACTAATCAATTTAAATATCTTTGTCATCAATTACATTGACGCAACTAACTCCATTCAAGATGGCTAGTTAATTTAAATATTATGGACGTCAATTACACAACGCCACTAGCTCTATTTAGGATGGCTAGTCAAATTAGATTTATACAAGGATGTTCATTATTACGGTTGATCACAAATCACACACACACACACACACACACACACACACACACACAAAATTTCCATCCCCGTACTTATATTCGCATAACAATATTTATTTTCCCACACTATTTTTCCTACACGTAGGCAACATTCACACAATAATAATACTTTTCCTGCCCATAGACAATATTCACACAATAATAATATTTCTCATTCCCATAAACAATATTCTCATAACAATATATCTCTGCTCGTGGACAATATTCACATAATAATATTTCTCATAATACATGATAGTACAAAATACATAGAATGTCTATTGTATTCTAGCATTATAAAAATTTAAACAATTAAGAAAGCAAGGAGGCAACCCTTACCTTGAACTCCTGATGTACAAGATCTTGAGAAGTCGGGTCCCACTCTGACCTCTTTTCCTACATCTCCCTAAATAATAATAATTAGCTCTCATATCACTAATGTAAGTCTAATTATAGAAATCTTTATATATCTCAATATCCCTAATTAATATTCATACATCATAATTATCAATTTAAACCCTCACTTAAGACTTTTACCCTTCCATATCCCAATCTCATGTTTAATACATCATAAATCAACAACTAATATTTATCAAACGCTTAAACACACACACACACATATCATTTGTCTTTAATTAAACACTTATTGTCTAATGATTTTTTTATATATATAATTCATCTCGATGTCCATATATTTTGTTAGTGTACACACGACTTAATTTTTTTTCAATGAATTTTAATGTCCAAAATCAACTACCAAACACACTAATTAACATAATTTCACACAAACATCAAAATAATTCAAGACACAACTCAAGTCTCTTCTATTATCTATTATCTATGGTTAATTTCTTCCTAATATACCTCACTTACACCTCCTTCTCATGTAAAGAACATATACTATTTTCAACACAACTAAAAACTCATTTTAACACAATCTTCCTTTCATATTCATAATTGTAAACAAATTTGCATTATTTGTTTATTTTCTCTATCATGGTCGGTTCTAAGAATGAGAGTTTTTTCTTGGTTTATTTTAAACTTCTTCATAACTTCTTGTTTTCACCCTAACTAACACTCATTCCATGATTGTTAAATCAATTTCTAACAATATACTCTTTTACTTAACTTCTTTCATGAACCCTAAAGTTGAAAATTAATTTTTTTCTATTTCTTTATACAATTGCTCCACTTCAAATCATTTCCATGCACTTAAATAACCCAACAACAATAATAAATAAACCCACATGAACCCTAATTTCAAGAATTGGGGATGTTTCCTCCAGGATTTAGCTAATGAAATGAATAGTATCGATCAACTACGCTACCGAGTTGCTACAATAACTCGGTGAGTTGCTACAGTAACAAAACTAGTTCTGGATAGTAGTTTAAAACAACAATAACTCATAGAATATGAATATTCAAACAAATCCAAATGGTAAAGTTGTAGTTCATCATCATATGCATCACATATTCAAAAGGCAGATTCATCCAACGGTTCAATTACAATAAAATAACTGATATAAACATTACAGACCTATTATCTAGGAAGAACAATTTTTGTTCAGAGTGTTTGTTTATTATCTTCACCGTTTCAAATTTAGAGAACATCTAGAAGAACAACATATTCAAAATTAGACCAATCCAACGATTAAAGGAGGAGAAGATGGTTGGCAAATAAGACTGTGCAGAAGGGTGTTTTTCCAAAACAATTCCTCTCACAATATCTCTCAAATAAAGAATAATATAAAAAATCCCTTCAGAAAGTACATTGAGAAAAACATCATACCCAAAACTCAGCCTAATCCAATGGCGGATAGTAGAGATACGACAACTAAAATTTTCAACCATTAATGTGTTTTCTCTCTAGCTACTCTCTAAATTCTCTATCTAGATTATTTCCCAAGCTTTATGTTTAAATGTTTGGATGATTTCATCAATAACTCACTTTTCCAAAATTAAAAAAAAAATAAATCAATCAAGCTCTCATATTGTTTCTCTAAGGGGAAAATATGATGAAAGAATGGAGAAAAGAAAAGATTTTTTCTCTTCTTATTACCGTAAGCTCCTTCATTTAAATGGAGCTAACATGTTATTTTTTTTAAGTATAGTGACCACAATGCTTTTCCCACTTATTTTAGGTATTATCTTTCGATAACTGGTAATTTTATACAACCTTCATGAATTCTAATTGACTTTAAAAGTTTTATCCAAGATAGAAAATTATGTTAGGCAACTCCTCATAAAAGTTTAATCCAATCCAATGGTAGGATTGAGAGATATGATTGATACCGTAAAATTAGATATTAGATAATTTTACGCCAAAATCTGAATTTTGTGTATCATTTTATGTACTTAAATCATCATGATTTTTAAAATAACTCATTGATGACTTCCATCCATAATTATCATAAACATTTGCTCATATTTTTCACCACTTTCAGTCAAAATAATGTGATTATACATATACTACCGATCAATGTTTTTTCCATGTAAAATCATACATCATTTGAAAAAAAATCCTAATTTTTTTAATTATTATTGTTGTTGTTGTTTAACTACTTTCACCCTAATTTATAAAAAAAATCCATTTAGATAAACATTTTACTCAATTGGAGAATTTACATAATTTGTCACTAGATTGACATTTCGCGCACCGATTTTTTACTTTATTTCATCCAAAATTTAAGTTATATTTCTATAAGTTTTTATCCCTATGTATAAAATTTTTCCTTCTTAATTATCATTTCTCCATCTGAAATTTACCATTTCTAGAAATGATTTACCAATTTTAGGCTGGATTTACAAGATGAATGCTTACTATTTTTTTTATTAACAATATACATATCAAATTCTGTCTGGCATGTACATTTGCTCATAAGCATAAATTATATGAAGAATGACAATTAATCCCCAAAAACTTGACTAGAAAATCTTTTGTTCATTTTATTCCCGTTTATACCTTGGTTTTTGCTTTCCAAAATATGTTGGCAAGCCTTCCAAACGATCTTTTATGTTCAAGATCTTCTCGTAACACTTTTTCAATTCCAATTCTGATTGTAAATATATCTCAAGTCCCTCATTGATAGTCTTTTTTGCCACCCTAATTTTTATTGAACCCTCTTAATAGTACACGCATATCAAAGTGAATGCACAAGAAATAAAAATTAACAAATTAGTTTTTTTGTTCATAATTTGTTTGATGAATTTATTCAAAGAGCTTTGAAATGCCTTTCTTCACTTTTTTTTTCTTCTCGTACTTCTGTTTCTAGGTTCAGTTCTTCTTCCAATTATGCCAATAAGGGCAATGAGGAGAGGAGAGAGAACATGAAAGCTAGAAGAACTAAAAAAATGGTTAAAAAGGAAAATAAGAGATAGCTGGAGAGAGGCAGAGAGGATACGGTGTGAAGTTTAGAAAAACCCTAAATTTTTTATTTATATATTCTTGGTATAAATGTAATTTTTTAAAACTTTAAGACTATATATGGAGGCCCCGTTTGTTTGCTGTAAATTAGTTTTCTTTTGGAAAATGAATTCCAGGAAAGTGAATTCCGGGAAAGTAAATTATTTTTCAATATTTGGTAGTGTAATGAAAAATAAGTTGGAAAACACTTTCCAGTGTTTGGTTATGTCATGGAAAATAAGCTAGAAAATAACTTATTAATGTTTTATTTTTTTTCAAGTTTAATAAAATAATGAGGAAAAAATCTTACAAATTAAAAAGTTGAATGAGAATGAAATTAAAAAAAAATATAATTTCATAAATTATCTCAAATAAAATAAATAATAATCAAAATAACAGAGATCAAATCTAAAAAATAAAAAAGTTGAAAGATGAAGAAATTAAAATAATAATAATAAATATTTAATAAATTATTTCAAATAAAATAAGTAACAATTAAAAGAATGAGGACCAAATTTGATAGATAAAAAATTTCAATTAAAAAATGATAAGGAAAAAGCAAATAACAATTATAAAAATGAAGACCAAAATTAATATAAAAATTAAATTCTAAGGGATGAAATTGAAAAACAAATATTCAATATATATATATATATATATATATATATATCAATCAAAAGTTTGAGGATCAAATTTGATATAATCAGCAAATAATATGACATTTCTGAATTTTTCACAACTTCCTGAAAGTGTTTTCCGCCCAAAATAAAAGGAAAACACTTTCCTGGAAACCAAGCCAAATTTTTCTTAGACTGGAAAGTGTTTGTCGTTGACCGGAAAGTGTTTTCCGTTGACCAACTTTTCTAATGGCAAACAAACACATAAAAGTTTGGAAAATGGTTTCCCGGAAAATACTTTCCAAGAAACAAACACAATCGTAGTTTAGGTCGGATTCAGGTAGAGTTTCAAGTTGAGCAAGGTAATATCCATACCCTACCTAAACCTGACCTTTTTACTTCGGGTGTTACCCGAACCTGACCTTAACCTGAATGGAAAAAAAAAATCCTTAAAGGTCGATATCCATATAGTTTGAGTGAAATTATCATCCTTAATAACTATTTTTTTAGGTTTATCTATTTGGGTGCAGGATTTAGTGGCACTAAAATTTAAATTTCCAAACAACAAATATTCTTGATTGACACTCTAGTGTCATCTACGAATTACTATAATGAATAGGAAATTATTACTCACGATTGACATCCAGGTGTCATTAATGAATATTTATCTGAAAAGAAATTAATACTCCTTTTAAATAGTTAAGTGTCACCAATTAATATTAGATTGAAGAGGAATTTAATACTCTTGTTCAAAACTTGTGTGTTATCGGGGCTAAACTTTAATGAGCTTTATAATCAAATTACAAAACCCAATAAAAACCTAAGATGCAACAAAAAAATTCTTTACAAAGGCGAACACAAAGTACTAAAACAACATTTGTAAGTATCAAAACAAACGCGAATTTGAAAGAAATTCAAGAAAGTATTTTTTTTTTTTAAGGTTTGGCCATGTTCAAAAATGATTTCATGTATGGCCATTTCGTTTCAAACACGATTTTCAAGGTTTGACCCTTTCATTTCAAACATGACTTTCAATGGTGTTAGATTTTTTTAAAATTTTAAAGGTGTTAGATCATTTTCATTTTAACGACGTGATTTTTTAGGATGTTAGATCATTTTCATTTTAATATGAAATCTCTAAGGGTGTCAAGTCCTTTTTCTGGAGTTCAAGGGTGTTAGATCATTTTCTTTCCCACCTTTGTGATTTCTAAGGGTGTTGATCGCTTTCATTTCAAACACTATTTTTCTTTACAAGCTTGCTATACAAAGTCTTTTACAAGACTTTATACCGTTAGCATTATAAAAAGGAGGAAACTATCATAACCCAATTTGACCCCTTATTTTGAATACTTGATTGGTAATTCATCAACTCATTTTATGGATATTGTGACTGCAACAGAAAGGATTGATTAAACACGTTCGTAACCGTGTTAAAAATATTTTATTTCCAAACACTATTTTTCTTTACAAGCTTGCTATACAAAGTTTTTTACAAGACTTTATACCGTTAGCATTATAAAGATGAGGAAACTATCATAACCCAATTTGACACCTTATTTTGAATACTTGATTGGTAATTCATCAACTCATTTTATGGATATTGTGACTGCAACAGAAAGGATTAATTAAACACGTTCATAACCGTGTTAAAAATATTTTATTTTCAAACACTATTTTTCTTTACAAGCTTGCTATACAAAGTCTTTTACAAGACTTTATACCGTTAGCATTATAAAGAGGAGGAAACTATCATAACCCAATTTGACCCCTTATTTTGAATACTTGATTGTTAATTCATCAACTCATTTTATAGATATTGTGACTGCAACAGAAAGGATTGATTAAACACGTTCGTAACCGTGTTAAAAATATTTTCAAACACGTTCTTTTCAATATGCTTACATCAAGATTACGGTGGAGAGGATTGCTCTTCCAATAAGAAAGTTCCCAAAAAAATACTTCACTTTACTCAATTGTAGGTCATACCAAAACCAAAAAACATTTGCTTACTGGTTTGAAAACTAAAAACAATGTCATCATATTGCAACACCATGTCGTACAATTCTTCACCCAATAGTACCGGTAGTGTAACATTCATTTCAACTTTACCAACAAAGAAGTCATTTTTGTTCTTTCTATACTTGTGATCCGTTGGCAAGAATCGCGGGTGACAATAAAAAAAAATGTTTTACCACTATTTGTTAACATAAAATCCTTGTTATTTTCCATACAGTATGGACATGTTAATTTTTCATGTGTGCTCCAACCAGAAACCATCTGAATGACCATAACTGTTTTAACTCATCCATCAATGATCAAAGACAAACATTTATATTTTGACCTGAACTATTAGAATTGGGTATGACCATAGATAAAAACATGAACTCTGGCCTCATACACCTCCAATGTGGCAAGTTGTAAACCATAAGTATCACCAGCTAACAAGAATAAGGAGTAGCAAATGACCCGAATGTATTGAATCTATGTATATATAACCCAAGATGTATATTATTTTATTTCATTGAAAACTGAGGATGCACCCTATTAAAAAAAATTCATCATTAGATGGGTGCATCATGACTCCATCCATCATATCATGTGAATGATGTCATGTCATGTTCTTAACAATCTTTAGAGACATGAATAACCTTTTTCGTCTAGGAGTGATTAATTGAGAAGTATATAAGTTTTCTATGTGCGACAAGAGTCTTTTTTCTGTCAGTTCTGAGTTTATATTGAGCATGCCCATAAGTTCTACACTTGGTCAAATATGTATTTTTAAGGTAGTATAACATGTAGAAGTCTGCACGCATGTTAATTTTCTAGTATCCTAGGCCGAAGGGTTTCATCATGGATTTAGCAGCATAAAAATTCTCTTTCAGCTTATTCCCTTCAGGTAAAATGTTTCTCGCTCATTCAATAATTCTATCATAACCGACCTCACTTAGCCCATGATTTGACTTGATGGCGAACACCTGTGCAACAACCAATAATTTACTGTAATTTTTGCACCCATCTCATAATGGTTCGCCAAAATCTTTTAAAAGATCAAAAAACCTAGTTGTGTACATTTGGTTCTTCATCTATAATTGAACATTCACATACATAACCGTGATTCATTTTCATCGTATCCATAATCATATTTCTAATACTGCCTCCGCTAGTATTTCTCGAATTAAATAGTGTGTAATTAATAAAACCCTCAACTTCATTACAATAATCCATCCTATGCAACCTTTAAGGTGAATCTCGATACATCTATGAACGATAATTCGTTACTTATATCAAATCTATATAGAATATTGATGACAACATGTATTTATTAATTATGTGAACTAAATAAATTAGTTAACATTGGTTTAGCTCAAACTTAATTGAATCTATTTTAATAGTACTCTTAAATCATTATCAATTATGTACATAAATTCAAATTCCTACATATTTACCAAAATTTTCAACTCAACAATACAATTGACAAAATATAAAATATACCCGTTATTTATTTCATTACAAAACACCTAAGTCATAAAATCAAAATCAATTTTATCAAATTACAAACAAATATAATTTTAAAAATCTCAAACAAACCCTAACATGTACAAATCATACATTCATACAACAAATTTATATGGGAATAAGCTATATAGCAAGTAAACACATTTACTACAAAAAAATATGCAATAAAAATTATCATTTTAAAATTTTGTTAAAACAAAAAATGAGTGGTTTTGCTTACTTGATGTGGGAAACTATAAAAAAAAAATTAAATCAAAACAATGATGTTGACAAACTAAGTGTTCGGGTGGGCAAATTTGTGATGATGAGAAGTAGATTTATGATAAAATAGGGGGAAGGGATCTGTTGTTTTTTGCAGAGAAAATAAAGGAAGAAGAAATAAAGGATGGGAGAGGAGGACTGCTCACCAGGTCATAACTTAAATATTACTGATGGATTCATGAACGGATATTGCTGACAGGTTTATTCCATTGTTATTTTTGTCTGTAAAAATAACACTTCATTATATCTTATTGATTTTTTTATTCCTTCTTTTCCCACTGTAATTTCCTTGATATACACTGATAAAAAAATTTCGTCAGTGTTTACTTCCAGATATAGCGAACTATTTCGTTAGTAAAGTTCACCACAATCTACCAATGAAAATTTTTTCGTGGGTATTCTTGTTTGTATTTTTCAACTTTTTGGTAGTGGTGGTGGTGAGATGGCGATTTTGATTATGAGATAGTGGTTGTGGTGGCGGTGAAAGAAGAGATGATGGTGGAGAAGGAAGTGGTGGTGGCGGCGGCGAGATATATAGAGGTAGTGCTTGAAATAGATGGATAATATTGTGAGTGCATTACTATTTATAAAATATTTTATGGAATTTTATGAGTTAAAAATATTTTTCAACAAATAAACTATATTTGAATATTAACTATAAAATCTTTTTTTATTGATCATTTTTTTGTAAGATATTTTACAAGAAATAAACACACAAAATCTTTCTAAAATATATTTTCCATAAACATTTTAAAAAAAAAAAACTCTTGATTCGCTCGTGGAAAGCTATCAAAGCAAAAACAAACGAAATGTTGAGTTACGACTACATACTGCTTGATGAGAAGGCTTGTTCTTAATTTGGACATTATTATCCTTGACAGATCAATGAAATATTATTTAATTAAAATAGATAATAGCCCAATTGCTAATCTGTGTGCGTTTCAATCACACCCTTATCCACGGCTCTATACACACATCACAGGTTGAAAAATTCAGACCACTTCTGGATGAGGCTCAGGTTTATGTTATAAAAATAAATTAAATGTTGTTAGAAACAATGCTAAGTATAGACCTCTCTCAAACAACTTAGGTTTGAGTTCCAGGATGGTCCTACTCTTGCAGCTAGATGTAATAAAACTACTTGCTAATAGACAATATTGAAATTGCAGTCACGTAAGATTTAATAAAATTTAATGTCAATCTTGCTCTCTTGTGATTCTTCCTTCCTGTGACCCAGATACATTGGAATTGTGACAGTTCGTGGGAGTATTGAAGAATTGAACAGGAGCAATTGAAGTCATACCTCAAATACAAGTTCACAAAACGGTTATTTCAACATGAGATTTTTCATTGATTTTATAAAATGGTCATTCAGCTTTAAAATCCTTTCAATTTGTTCTTAAACTTCCACCTTTTCACATCACAGTATTACTATCGAAGATTTAAATTTTTCATAAGTATACCGTTAGAGAATAATATAAATAATATCTTAAAGTCTCATCTAATGATTTAAACTTTTGAATTATATAGTTCTTTGATATGGTATCAAAGTTTTGTTAATCAATCGATCACGAGTTTGAATCTTATCACCCCTATTTTATTTGATAAAATTTATAACAGTATAAGGTAATGTAGGTTTGTGTAAGTCTCAAGTTCAAAAAGTTTTTATCCGAGAAAGTATATTAAA
>Ga0325410_1007957_pt1 | contig 11530 bp, 3 predicted proteins | sample PopdelMetagenome_16_FD_206182 | JGI IMG/M metagenome (GOLD analysis project Ga0325410, IMG submission 206182) | Populus deltoides microbial communities from Bellville, Georgia, United States - Xylem-PdIQD-R3 | ecosystem: Host-associated > Plants > Phyllosphere > Stem > Wood/Secondary xylem... | reverse complement strand
CACAGAAGAAAACAGAGCAATGAAGCAAATGTCTACAGGTATTGAACATAGAAAGACTTGAGCTCTTGTCTGATGCTTTTCCAGTTTTGATGCTTGCGGCTATAACATTCTGATAGAGACACGGTGAACAAGGACCGTCAATGCATTAGGTGATATATTAGTGGACTAGTCACATGTAAAGTCGTGAGAAATTGCAGCCTAGGGTTAACAACTGTTTGGAAATACGGTGAAAACTTGAATTTTTTTTATTTAAATTTAATTTTTTTATGTTTATTTTTTACATTTGAAAAGTATTCTTTTAAAAAAATTAATATTTTTTTATTTTTTTATTTCAAATTATTTATTTTTTTATATTTTTAGATCATTTTGATGTGCTAATATCAAAAATAATTTTTTAAAAATAAAAAAAATATTATTTTGATACATTTCCGAACAAAAAACATTTTAAAAAGCAACCACTACCACACTTCTAAACACCCTTTTAAAAAGCATTACGGCTCTACTGTTGAAATTGTGGTTAGATATATTAAAAGTGCTGTTGTTTGAAAAAATATTAAATTAATATTTTTATAATATTTTTTAATAGTTTTGATATATCCACCAAAAAAATATAAAAAATCTAAATAAATATATTTTAATATTTTTTGAAATAACAAATATTTTTAATAAATATTATTTGCTACAATATAAAACACAATGTAAACCGCAACACTAAAGAGGTTTCTGCTGATGCTTCTAAGAGTTACTATTAATAGTAAACCCTATCTTGCACAAGAGACGGAGATTAAGAAACATTATAAGTGTATAAGGAGACTTTTAAAATATCTAATTTTACCAATTCATGTCTAGTCTTGTCAAAAATTCCTACAAATATAAGAAAAAACTTGAAAAACATATCATAATAAAAAAAACAAGAAAATAAAATAGAAAAATAATTGTTTCTATAAAAAACACTTGTTAGAAGGAACTCGTAATTGAGTTTTCTCGAGTTTTGTTTTCTGTTAAAAATTATCCTTCATTTAAAATATCATTTTGTGCTTGGGTCACTACACTGTGAGCCTTAAAACAACATTTTTATGTTGATCGCTCCATCATAAATCTCTAACACTACACATTTATGCGAGCCGTTTCATCATGAATCCTGCTATTATGATTTTGAATGACAATAACCGATGCAAAAGAAAATAACATGTTAGTTTCTGAATATTTTTTTTTTCCCGAGAGAAAACCTCATCATCCCCTCCTACACAAAACTTGTCATATCTTGCAACTTCTTTCAACCATAATTGTTTTGCATAAGCCAATAAAACAAAATAACTATCAAGAATCATTAGGCTATGATATCAAGTAACATAAACAGGAGTAAAGGATAAAGAAATTTATTCTATGTCAAAACTCTCAAATATCAAAAACACCACAAGTATAGAGACTCTCAAATTAATTAATTTTATTTATTTATATCTTTATTTGTCAAAAGATTATTACAACCTTTTACATAGAAAAAACTAGAAAAATGTAATAATATTGAATATAAAAAATAATATAGGAAAAATATTCTTTTAAATAGGAAAAAAACTAGAAAAATATAATAAGAAAATAATATATATATATATATATATATATATATATTTTTTCTTATATATATATATATTATTTTCTTATTATATTTTTCTAGTTTTTTTCCTATTTAAAAGAATATTTTCCTATATTATATATATATATAAGAAAAATCTCAAAATTACAATTTTATAACCACTACAGTAAAATTTTTTGTCAAAACTTACAATTATGTCAGAAGTATAATTAGTTCTTTATTATTAGTATATAAAATCTTACTCCATGGAAGAGGTAGGAGGGGACCTCTTTCTCAAAAAAAAAAAAAAAGCCTTCCTTGTTTGAGTATTAATCAAAAAGAAAGAAAAGAATGCTCCATCAAATAATTGAATATTCAAAGGATCAATCAATCAAGCAATGTGAAAAAATTATATAATTTAATTTCTAGCAAGGCTTTATCTTTAGTCAAGACAATAGAATAAGATATTCAGTCACATGAAAGAAATTCTTCAAAGTTAATTTCTACATAGCCATTAATAGATGAGAATGCACCTTGAGCCCTTTAGTCATGCATCGCCAGCCTGGGGCAATGACCCCACCTCCCTCCTTCCTCCAATGTCTCTGACCCATTAAAATTTGCTGGCTCGAGTCTACTAACTCCTAATTAACTACATAAGCCATACGTATCCCATCCCCACCATTAAAATCACCATCCCTTACTTTCCATTCTTGGCCATTATTTCTATCTACTTTCCTTCAATCTCCTTTGTTCTTACCTTTCTAACATCTTTTGATGTTATTTATCATGAATCTTAGTAGCCCGATTCTTGTTTTTTTCATCACAATCATTTTCTTTCTAGTACTTAGATTTTTGTCTAAAACATCTTTTCTACATATTCTTGCTAGGTGTTGGAGATCATTTGAAGACAAGTTTTGTGTTTACCAAATCTTCAAGGTTCCACAATTCAATGATCTTTTTCAGGAAAACCAACTGTATCACAAGGTTTCCACTTATTTAACCTCGCTGCCTGCCATTGAAGATTCTGATTTCACCAACCTGTTTTCGGGTTCGAAAGCGAATGATATCATCCTCCATCTTGACAAGAATCAAGTGATTCATGATAGTTTTCTTGGGGCTAGAGTGCGGTGGAGCGATGAGAAATATTGCGAGGGAAATAATGGCAAGAGAACATTGGTGTTGAAGTTGAGAAAGAAGGATAAGAGAACGATTCTTCGTCCTTACTTGCAGCATATTCTTTCGGTTGCTGATCAGATTAAGCAGAAGAACGAAGAGATCAAACTGTTTATGAATCTTGAGAAGAACCCTTATGAAAGTGGACGGTGGACATCAGTTCCTTTCACACATCCAGCTACCATGGATACAATGGTTATGGATGGAGAATTGAAGAGCAAGGTGAAAGCTGACCTTGAATTGTTTTTGAAGTCTAAGCAGTATTATCACAGATTAGGCCATGTTTGGAAAAGGAGCTATCTCCTTTATGGCGCGTCAGGGACAGGCAAATCCAGTTTCATTGCAGCCATGGCTAGATTCCTCAGTTTTGATGTCTATGACATTGACGTCTCCAAGGTTTCTGATGATTCTGATCTGAAAATGCTTCTGCTGCAAACCACGAGTCGGTCCATGATTGTAATTGAGGATCTTGATAGGTTATTGATGGAGAAATCGAAGGATGTGAGCTTGTCTGGGGTCTTGAATTTCATGGATGGAATTGTTTCGTGTTGCGGCGAGGAGCGTGTGATGGTGTTCACAACGAACTCCAAGGATCAAATTGATCAATCAGTGCTAAGGCCTGGCAGGGTTGATGTTCACATTCAGTTCCCATTATGTGATTTCTCAGCATTTAAGAGTTTAGCCAATAATTACTTAGGCGTCAAGGAACACAAGCTTTTCTCTCTAGTTGAAGAAATTTTACAAGGAGGATCGAGTTTAACTCCAGCTGAGATTGGTGAAATTATGATCTCCAACCGAAACTCGCCAAGCCGGGCCTTGAGACTGGTCATTTCAGCTCTGCAGTTCCAAACCAGCAGTGGCGACGCAAGAAGGGCCAGTAAGGTTGGACAAGGAATGAGCGAGAGCGGATCAGCTCGGTCCAGCAGAGACGAGACAGGTGAAACTGGAGGCGTGTTTTGCCAAGAGAGTGGTGCTCATACAGTGAAGGAACTCAAGAAATTGTATGGATTATTGAGGATGGGAAGCAGAAGAAAGGAATCAGTGGATTTAAGTTCTTCAGCAGAGAAGCAAGGATCACATCAAGAAGCCTAATCGAGGTTCAGTTCAGAGATTTAGATCATAAAATTCAATTTCTTCTTCTTCTTCTTCTTCTTTTTTTTGTTGCCAAGTAGAAAGATACATCTCTTAGTGAGAAAAAAAGGGTTTTTTTTTTCTTTTTTTTCTTTTTATTTTTCTTCAATGGCAGTGAATAATTGACTCTGCCCTAAAAGCTTAAAGATGATGAACATTCCAAAGTAGTTATTGTCAATAATATAGCAATGCAGCAAAGACATTTTGAGCAGTCAGAAATAATAATGGAATGAAAAGTCATCTGTGACTTTATAATAAAGTTTCAAGCACTCTTAGCTCATCCTAAGAATTTGATGGCACTAGCTAGATTGCCAGCAACCTATGCTAGAATTCTGAATGGTCAAATCTGTTTAATTAAAGGAATTCTATGCGTTATTTCTTGTCCATTTCTAACCATCTTTGGCTGCATAGGGTTTGGTGGTAAAGAAGCTGCCTTTCTGTAATATCATGATTGTTTAAAAATATATTAAAATAATTTTTTTTAATTTTTAATATTAATATATTAAAATAAAAAAACATTAAAAAATATTAATTAAACATTTATGCATCCAAAAGTATAAGCTACAACACTTATTTTAATTAAAAATACATTAAAATTTATAATTAGAACATTAAAATAATCTAAAAACACTTAAAAAATTAATTTAATATTTTTTAAAATAAAACTAATATGAAAATCATTTTTAAATGGGGGTTATATATAAACAGTGAAAGTAGTTAAGTGCTTACTGTATTTCTTGAATCAATTTCATAAATAAGACATGATTAGGAGTATCTTCTAAGATGAACACATCATTATTATTGCTTTGAATGGAAGGTTTTTGCCAACAAATTCAAAGACAGTAGTTACCTCCTCCTCTCAAGGGACAATGATTTCTTTTATTATTGCATGGCTGATTGGGTTCTAAGCCACGCATGTACACAAATCACCCTCCATTCTTCTAAAATCTTTTCCATTTTAATTTAAATTTGAGCACAAGTTTATTTCAAGTCCCTTGAAATATTGTCCGGACAAAGTTACAAGATCCAATTAAATTGATAGGATAATTTAGTGATGTTTTTATTCATATATGATCTAAACCGAGTTAATTTTTTAGTATTAAAATAGTGTTTTTTTGAAGTAAAAATAATTTATATTGACTTGAATCAACCTGTTTAATTCATATTCATGATGTGATTCAAACTAGTTGATTTAAAATTAATACCTATAACTATGGTTTCAAGAGACTATGCTAGGAAAAAAAATTATTATATAAACTCGGTCCATGTATACCATACCAACCAATAAAAATATTAATATTATTTGCATAAACCAATAAAACAATTTTGATTCAAATATACATGTGATTTATGTGATAATTTTTATTAGTGTATATTTAGTATCATAGTGCAATGTATTTTTAAAAGTATTTTTTATATACTAAAAAAATATTAATTCTAATTTTTCAAGAAAAATATAATTTAAAAATATTTTAAAAAAAATATCACAATTCTAAATTAAAAAAAAATGATGGAATGGACCTCTTAAATTGATGGAGAACAATTGGGCTTGTGAGGCCCAATAGTTTCTTGAAGAATATTTGCTTTGAGCGAGAGAGGGAAAAAAACATCAAACAAACAAGACATGTTGGGGTTTAGCAAAAACCTCTCACAAAATTTCTACAAACACCTGGTGTGCAATAAGAGGTGTGTATCAAGCTCTGTTTTCTCATTCTCAACAACAACAAATCTTGCAAAGCGAGCGGTGGGCACTCACAATGGCAAGTTTCACTGTGATGAAGCTTTAGCTTGCTTCCTCATTCGCTTAACAGACAAGTTCTCCAATGCCCATATAATCCGTTCAAGAGACCCCCAGGTTCTTCTTTTCACTCCTCTTTTTTATTAGCTTAAATGGGGTCGTTTGTTTCTTTTTGTTTGCTGAGGTTAAAGTTTTGAAATCTTCTTTCATTAGTTTAATGGGGTTGTTTCTTGAACTTTTTTCAGTATAAAGGCTTAATGTTTTAGTTTCATGTGCTTAAAGCCTTGAAGTTTTATTTTACTGGTCTGATGGGGTTGTTTCTTGAATGGTTAGTTTCAACTTTTGGTGAGGACTTTTATGGTTTATTGAAGGTATTGGAGACACTTGATGCTGTGCTTGATGTTGGAGGGGTATATGATCCAAGTAGAGATCGTTATGATCATCACCAGAAAGGATTTCATGAAGTTTTTGGCCATGGCTTCACTACTAAACTAAGCAGTGCGGGCCTAGTTTACAAGGTATAGTGTTATAAAATTCCAAGCTTCCTGCATCATATGTTTCCATACTTGTTATATGTCAAGGACACGTTCTGTTAAATGTGTCTTAAATGACAAAAAGGGTTGTACTGTTTTTCTTCTCTCCTTCTCTAGCATTACGGGGCAGAGATAATAGCAAAGGAGCTTCAGCTAAATGAAGGGCATCAAGATGTGCATGAGTTATATCTAGCAGTGTATAAAAACTTTGTGGAGGTAATGCATTATATATTTTGTCGACAATAATGTACAAATTAACTGAATGATCAGAATTGTTGTTCTTCATGTTCTAATTTTTTATTCTGTGTGTTTCTTGTGAAAACATCATTCATGTTCTAAGCCTAAATGCATAATAAAACATCATTTTCCAAATCTGAATATCTTCAAATAGTCCTTTTAATCTATTGTATTATTTTTGTGCTTGCATATCCAATACCAACTGAAACGTTATGCGTTGTAACAGGCAATTGATGCTGCTGATAATGGAATTACTCAATATGACATAGATCAACCTCCTAAATACATTAATAACACAAGCTTATCACAGAGAGTGGGGAGGTTAAACCTGGACTGGGTTGATCCTAGTCAATCCTCTAAGAGAGAGGGTGAAGCCTTTCAACACGCAATGAAAGTTGCTGGAACTGAATTTATGGAGGTGTGTATTCTAACGTTCTCCATGTTTACATCAGCTTCATTGTGTCAAAATTATTTGTCAATAATATGCAAGTTGACTGGAAGGCTCTTCTTAGACCACACCTGATGATGCTGAATTAATGAATTATTGAATGAATGCTTCGAGCAGTCATGTTTGAAAATTTCATAACAATGTTGATGTCACAGAATATTAATTTTCATGCAAAATCGTGGCTACCAGCTCGATCAATTGTCATGGAGTGCCTTGCATCAAGAGAAGATATTGATCACAGTGGAGAAATCATGGTGCTGACAAGATCATGCCCTGTAAGTGGGTAGTTACATACCTTATACTGTTTAACAGCCTCATTCCTTATTTATGAGATTTGTACATGACTCATATCCATTTAAATTGATTATTTTGCGCTGTATGCAAAAACAAGGATGAGCAGATTTATAAAGTATTAGGCATGGTATGCAAAACATCTTTCATTAGCAGATTTTTAAATCTGCTTCCCTATATGTCATGCCTTATTTTCCTTGAAAGTGAAGAATGAGAGTGACTTTGACCATTGTTTATATTAATATCTAGCTAGTAAGCATTACACGAATCATAAGTTGATTAGAGATTATTTGAGACATTTAGTCATTTTTAGAACTGAAATTGCATTTGATCTTTCTGGCAGTGGAAGCTCCACATATTTGAACTCGAGGAAAAAATGAAGATCAATCCTTCCATCAAATATGTTATTTACCAGGTACTAATAATATTCTGTTGTCATTTACCTGCTATCACATGTAGATGAGGACACTAATTAATCAAGTAACAAATGCGGTATCATAAAAACCCATCTATTCCCAAGCATCTTTTATCGATATTCTGATATAGATTCACTTGACATTTAACACGAGGGCTGATGTTTGTTCTCTGTGTGCTACGTGTCATGCAAGATCAGAGTTTGTAATATTTATTTCTTTTTCCTTTTCTTTTCTCTTTGGCTATTTGTAGGATGATAGGAGTGAAAACTGGCGAATACAGGCAGTGGCAGTGTCACCTGATAAGTTTGAGAGCCGGAAACCTCTACCATTACCTTGGAGAGGTTTGGTAGATGACGAGCTCTCCAAGGCAACAGGCATCCCTGGCTGTGTGTTTGTTCACATGAGTGGATTCATAGGTGGAAATCGAAGTTATGAAGGTGCTCTTGCTATGGCTAGAGCTTCTTTAAAGGCTTGACCAAATAGGAGTTTTATCAGTGGAGATACTATGTTCACATTCTCGAATCATTAAGTGCTGCAGTCCTCTGCACCTGTGATTAGTGTTACGAAGAATTGAGCTGGTTATTGAACTGGCACATGCCAAACATGGTTGTTTGGACAATTGTTGGAACCATACATGGTGCAGTTTATCAGGCGTGCATCAGGTTTTTTAAATCAGCACATATAGAGAATGCCACACCTCTCCTTTATTTTTAAGAGGTATGCTCCGGAGTACTTGTTAATTTACTATATTTGAACACTCTGTCATCACATATATACTTTTTCACAACTCCCATCATGCGCAACAACTATGATCCTGTTAAAAACCTTGTATATGAAGTCTTTGATTGACTTATGTTTATGGAGTAGTTGTGAGGAAAATCGTTCTCTAGATCAAAGTTCATCACTCTTACTATCAATAAACTACTAGATAGTTTTTGCTACGGTCATTTCATATACATTGAAGTTTCTTGTATAAATAGCTTAGTGCCAAATTTTCGTGATGAGGCATAAGGCATACACCCCTCAGTGTGATTAAACTCAGTTTCAATACATTAATCTTCAATCTGTGGACAAACTAGAGATGGTCACGATACAAGTACATTACCATCTCTAATGAAGACAAAACTTGAGATTCTCTAGAAGCACCATTTTTAGCACTTATGTTGCTTCACTCTTCAGACTCTGCTGGCAAACCCTCTTTGAACCATTTGTAGAGGCCCCCTTCTAAGTGGAAGACATTCGTGTAACCATTTAGGACTAATAGGTAGGCTGCTATCAGTGATCTGCAGGAAGTAGCAAGAATAAGCTTTCATATCTTTCTGGGGCAGGGAACAAGTAAATGAATAGATTTCATAACAAGGAAAATTGAAATAGAGAATAGTAACAGTGGAATCAGAGAAGTTCACATACCTTGACTGTTGACCTTCAGGAAGATTTTGGGATGGCCTCATTGTACCCCCAGCTGAGCAAGCCACTATTATCTTTGCACTTTTATCAATCTTTGATTCCACAGCTGCAAACATACTCTAACTTATTAGTTTTCCCCAGGGCACATAACTTGAGAATTACAACGATTTGAAAGCATTGTTACATATTTCATACTCTGCATAAACTCAGGATTTTCTTCTGTGCCAGCAAAGATGCCAAAAAATGCAAATGCAGCACGCCTTGCAATGTCCCATGCTGTCCATTCCTTTATAAGCCTATATACTTGTACATTGATAGCACCTGGTGGATGAGCCTGCGATCAAAACAGGAAAAATAAGTTAGGTAATTCAGTCTCAAATGATGCAGTTTACTATTTTGAGCTCTGTTCATAAGCTGTAAGTTATGATTGATATTTCTTATTCAGACATAATGACAAGATCCCTAACCTCTTTGAATTCCGCTTCTGGTCTCACATCAAGAATCACAAAGTTGTTTTCTTTCTGAAGGCGCAGAGCTTCCTTCACATCCACACTCCTGACCTGAAAATAACCAAGTTTAGTTCTTAGTTTTCTCTCTCAATGTGTATGTGTGTGTCAAAGAGAGACAAAGGGAGGGAAGGAGGGACCTTTTTCTGTAGAAGAACTTCTCTCTTAGTCTTCCAATCTTCCTCAGCTAATCCCTCCAAAGAAAGATAAGAAAAATAACTCACTCAGAGTCAAGATCGAAGATAAACACAGCAAAGACTCCATGACTAGTTGGGAACAATCAGTTGGAGCTCAGTGATCTTGTTTCTGTTCAAAAGCCATGGGAAATCTTGCTAATAAAACCCAGGTTAGAGCAAAGTACCTGGTGATTTTGCAGGTTTTGTTGCTGCATTGAAGACTCTTAGGCCTCTCGGAACTGTGCATGAGGATGACCTACCCCTTAAAGATCCATTTGATCTGACAGTGAAGAAAGGTAAGCTAGGGTCTTGGGCAGTCTTTGAAGAGAAAATTAGTGGTGATGATTGATAATTAGGATACAAAGAAGATGAAGAAGAGGGTGAACTGATTGAAGGAAGTGCAGTCATTTGAGAAGGTACTTTCAGGTTAGAGAGATTGGTTCCTTGTTCAACAATTGATAGCTGGTTGAACTGCTTGCTGCTCCTTGCTTTTGTTACATTTGGAGTTCATTGAATGCTAGCCAGATTAAGAGCTGACTGGGCCCTAGGCATTGTGGATATTTATGGTGTTATCTGTCTAAAAAATCTAGATATGTGGTTCGTGTTTGAGGTTTTGTTACCTTTGGGATTACACGGGATCCTTTTATTTTGTCCCTTGTGTTTTTCTGCCGCTGCAGAGCAGTGATACATCTCCCCCCATCCGAGCACCCGATTTTTGCAATCATGGTTTTTTTCTTTTTTGGGATTGTAGGACTCGTATCGAGCAAAAGTTAATTAGGAGGGTTGAAGTTTAATTAGATATTTCTTGTGTTTACTCCCCGCATATCACTAATTTAAATTTTATATTACTAATTTAAATTTTATAAATTTTAAAAACATTAAAAATTTATATGGTTATTAATTTAAAAATTTATAAAATTAATCGAATAATACTCACATTAATTTAAAGCAAAATGTTCAACACTTGGACCCACCTTTCAAGATTCTTGATTGTGTAGGGTAATTATTAAAGGGTATTTGGAAGTGTTGCAGTAGTTGTGTTTTAAAATATTTTTTGTTTATAAATATATTAAATTAATATTTTTTATTTTAAAAAATAATATTTTAAGTCAAAAAAAAAATTTTAATTTTTTGCGAAATGTGGTTTCAACCTTTCCTAAATACCGCTTAAGAGCCCATTTGGTACCACACCTAACCGTGCGGTGTGTTGCCAAACAAAACAGTATTTGATTGTTTGTTTTTGTAGTTTAATTTGTTTTTCAAAATGTTTTTTTAATATATTTTTTTATGATTTTGATTTATTAAAATAAAAAATAAATCATTTTAATATATTTATAATTAAAAACTACTTTTAAAAAATAAATGTATCGCATTACCACACACACACAAAGAGAAAGTGGTCTCAGCTTTAGTGATGTGGAGCTTATAAAATTGCTGGAAAGAAAATAAAGACATTTGATTGAATGTTATGTTAAAAATGTGTTTGTATTCAAATAATTAAAAAATAAGCATATTTTAAGTCACATATGAAATTTCTATGATCAAGAAATTATTTAATATTTTTTTATAATTTTTCATTTATTAATATATTCAAAATTATAAGGTATATAGTATAAAAATCATTGTCATTAAATCTAACCTAAGGTTGATCTAAAGTAAGACTTGGGTCTTATGTTGAGCGAGTTACCTTAGATTAATTAAGAATTATTTTTTAAAAAAAGTTCAAAATAATTTTTAAAAAAAAACAAGTCAAGCAATTTTTTTATTGGTATAAGTGTTGACCTTAAGGTCATACATTTATGTTTTGATATATATTTTGATGATAACAATAACATGAAAACTAAACTAATAATATATTTGATTGAGAGTAAACTTTAAACAAATTTATACTAATATTATGT
>Ga0325410_1007955_pt1 | contig 11530 bp, 12 predicted proteins | sample PopdelMetagenome_16_FD_206182 | JGI IMG/M metagenome (GOLD analysis project Ga0325410, IMG submission 206182) | Populus deltoides microbial communities from Bellville, Georgia, United States - Xylem-PdIQD-R3 | ecosystem: Host-associated > Plants > Phyllosphere > Stem > Wood/Secondary xylem... | reverse complement strand
CAAGAAAATAACCCTCTTGACCTAGAAATCTGAATATTTTACCTTTAATCATCTTATCAGTAATTTATCGTTTCTTAGTTGCTGCAATCATGGAACTTACAATGCTTCCTAACTAATCGCAACCATATCTGAATAAAACTCCCTCGTACCAAATTCCAGGAGACCTTTTCCATTGAAATCTTGCAAGACTATGACATACATGAACTTCGCTTAATGAACAGTAAACCACAGAAATTACCTTTTGGTAGATCTCCTCTTACCAATCAGCACCATTTGCATGTTCAGTCTCTGCTGTAGAATCCAGGGACACTACAAAAATTTTGATGCAGGCAAAAAAAAGATTAGAATTCATGTATTTTTTTAATGTTTTCCGCAAACAGGGATATTTCTGTAATTTTCACACTTGCTGAAAATTATGGAATGTTGTAGGTCTTGGTTTTATTTCTATTTAGTATTTTATTGCTCCTAAAGAATAAGGAGTTTTATCCTAGATAGGACCATTAGTATTTTCCTACATAGGAATAAAAGTCCTTTTTGGACTTGGAGTACTAGGAACTCCATCTCAACGTTATGTAATCATTCAAACAGACAGAGAGACATTTATCATGGCAGAAGAGCTCGAAAGTGACACTTTACCTCCTAACCAGGAAAATCTTTAAAATAAACCATCTCAATCATAAAATATAGATAGCCATGCATCGCAGTACTTGTTCCTTAACAGGTTAAGGATGAAACATTTCACATGCCTTACAGAATTAGCATCGAGGAGGTGATCATGAGATTTTTACAGCAAGCTGATGATTTATCAGCACATCAAACCTTAAGTGCCTCAGAGTTAATCCACTTGCTAATTTCTTTCTTCCCATAAAAATCAATTGGCTGATGATTAGTTACCCTAGCGTCAAATGCATTGTCCAGTTATACATATATTTTTGAGAGGTGAACAGATGGTGCAATGAGCTGGAGGGCATGATGTGGTAACAAATGAGTGTGATTTTCAATAGCAGCTGCATCAGTAGCACATAAAGCTACCAAAAGAGCATTACTGACTTGAACCATTATGAGAGGTGAACAGTTGGTGCAATGCACTGGATGACATGATTGTTTGTTAGAGAATAATATAAATCATATCCTGGAACCTCACCTGTAATGTTTTGAAAGTAAATGGGTAGGAAAAGGCTACAAAGCCCTTGAAGACTTAGATGTAGAAATAAATGAATTCAGGGTATTGTAGTAATTAAACAAAGAGTGGATAAATATAAATAGAAAAAAAAGAAAAAGAAAGAAAGATATGCAATTAAGAGTGAAAAACCGGGAAAAGAGAAGAAAAGGGAAAGAATAAGAAGACGAGAAAAGAGGGAAAGATAAGGGAAATAGAAGAGAATTGGAGAAAATAAGTTTAAAGGTAAGATTATATATAAATATGTGTTCTTTAAGCTTTAAATTTCTGTTTTGGTTGAATGTTAAGGTTTTGAAGATTGTGTTTTGGGTTTATTGATGAATTAATTTAAATGTTATAGGGTTGATTGTTGTGGGTAATAAATTATTTAGTTGATTATAGAAGATTGGAGGTAAAGATGATGATTTTGAGTTATGATTTGTGTAAATGGTGAATTTTGAGTTAGAAATCTGGAAAGAACAGTAGGTTTTCTGTTGAAATTCTGGGTTTGAGGTTGAAGATGACAAAATTTCGGTTTGGTCCCTCAATTTGTGAAAATTACAGTTTAGTCCCCAAACTTTGGAAAATTACAGATTGGTCCCTGGAGCATATTCCGAGATTCTGAACAGAATAAAATATGAATTAAGGGCAGAATTCCAGTATAGTTATGAAATTTTAACACTTTCAATTTAGTCCTCCAATTTGACAAAAATTACAATTTGACCCTAAAAATTTGGAAAAATTCCAGAATGTTCCCTGGAGCATAATTAGAGATTCTGGACAGAAATGAGGATGAATTATGGACATAATTCCACTATATTCATGAATTTATGATATTTTTAGTTTGGTCCTTCAATTTGACAAAGTTACAATTTGACCCTTAAAAATATGATAAATTACAGATTAGTCCCCAGCTGTAATATTAACTTTTGCAGATTTTTTTGATGAATAATTGAGGGTTATTTAGTGAATTATTATCAAGTCTTATTATTTGTTTTATTATGGATTAGATTTCGGGAAAACCGTTAATTTTTTGGTTTTTAGGAAAAATGACTAATTTAGTTTAAAAACATATAGGGTTATGTAATTGACCCTTAGTTAAGTGTATTAAATAGGTTATATGTTCTTTCAAGTCGTTTTTGAATATGTCTCCTTTGTATTCAGATAATCCTAATATTCTACCGGCGGGACATTAGTAGGATTTCTTTCGGTATTTGCTTTTGACTACCGTTTGATTTTGAGTCAGGTGAGTGGATAATTTTCTATATGCATGAGAAATATTATAAATATTTGATTTGTTAATATGAATTGGATCATGTGCTTCTTGATAATATATATGTTGATTATTATCCTTCTTATGATAAAGCATGATCAATTGTTGAATCTGGATTCTTGATATGAACCAGTATATATCACTTTCAGTCTTACATTTACATGGTAGGTTATACATCTGCGTAGTTAAATTATAAATTTTCTAGGGTTTCACAGACCTCCTTTAACCAAAATCAAAGAAAATGTGTGTAAAGTGGTCTCATTATAATGGGTGACCTACCCAAGTGAAAAAAGAGAAGAATGGTCTAATTGTAATGGGTGACCTACCCAGGTGGAAAAAAAAATGTGAAGTGTGGTCTCATTGTAATGGGTGACCTACCCAAGTGGAAGATATGAAAAGTGACAAGTGTAAAACAGTAGTAATTAAGAAAGAAATTGAATAAGTTTGAAGAAAAGAACTTGTAGTTAAGGATGAGGAAATATAGGAATGAGGTTTTGATTGTTTTATATTTGAGAAATGATGTTCTTTATCTTATTTGAAGTATTCAAAATATGAACAAGTGAAGAAACAAAGTATTCATGGGAGAATTCTTTAAGTGAGTTAAAAGAAAAAAATTGATTAAAACTATATGTTGAAAATAAGGTGACCAATGAATGAAAATTTTGGTGTAAACCCCAATTAAATAAAAGATATTACGTGCTTCAAATTTAGGCACGTAGGAGAAATAATAATGGATTAATAATGTAGTGCAATCTAATTGATTCAGGAGTTGTACCGGGAGCAGGGCATCAGACAGGAGGAGTTGGGCCATCACGAGCAGACGGTAGGTGATTCATCACTTTCTTTTAAAATTCAAAGTTTCATTATTAGTTATGAGTTGTTTATGACCTATTGATATGGAAAAAATAGAAGAAGAAACTTGTTTGTAATATAATTCGGATGTTGGGTAATTCGTATGGAATTACCGGTTAGATTGGCTATTAATAGAGAATAGCCGGATGTTGGGTAATTCGTATGGAATTACCGGTTAGATTGGCTATTATTAGAGAATAGCCGGATATTGGGTAATATTTATGGAATTACCTGTTTGATTGTTGGCTGTCTAAGAGGATTAGCTGAGTTTGAGGTAAAATTGTGAATTACCAAATTAAAAATTAAGCAATGAGTGTTGGTTGCAGATGTCTTATAAGTATAGGATTAATAAATTATGGATGAGTTATTAATGTGGATATGTAGTAAGTTAGTGATGAAAGACAATTTGATATATTTTGAAGAATTGTGAACATAATAGCTTTATTATTTTTAATGTGTTATCTTCCTTATTTCTTATTAATGTTATGTATACAAGTTTTTCACGAGGTGATGCAGAGCGTTAAATATGGGTTTTGTGTTTAAATCTGTTTATTTTGTGGGATGTAATATCTTTGCTATATATGTAATTTGTATTATATGTAGATTTTAATATATGTATCATAAAGATGTTTTCTTTTGGTATTTATACATTGAAAAAGTATGAGTAAGGAACTAATATTAGTAAACTATTCGAAAAGAATACTTAGTAATTATAGCCATGCATGTTTAAAAGATGGATGCATATTAATGTAATAATTAGTTCAATATAAATCTTTTGAGTTTATAATTGCTTGTAGTTAATGTTTTATTTGTTGATGACGTAAGGTTGAGAAAATACAATGAAGTATAGTTATGTGAAATATTGTATGATGAGATGGGATATGATCTAGGATGGTTGGATCAAAGTGGAAGTTTTGGATATTGTGATTGAATGAAGTCTAGTCGATAACTTGGTAACATCAGAAAACAAAGGAAACTCTGTCGAAATTAAAATAAAATAAAATAAAATAATCCCATAATCTTAGACATATTATTCAATACTTGACATTAGTAAAGAAATGTGTGAGATTTCATGACATTATAATTTGAGGGTGTTACACCCTCTCTGGTTTTGGGAGTTCGGGAAAGAGAAAGAGAAATAGGGCCAGTTTTTGGTTTGTTTTGGGGCTGAGGGGAAGGGAAAACTTTGGCTAGCGAGAGGGGAAACGGTAGTTGAAGGAGGGGAGCAGCCAAGGAAGGAGGCAGTTGGGGAAGAAGAAAGAAGAAAATGAGGCTGGTTTGGGTTTGGCTTAGGGAGCGTGAGGTCTAGTGAGATGAGAGAGGGAGATCAAGGAGAGGGGCTGGTCTTCGGAGAGAAAATCCCAAGCTAGGGGGGCGGCGGCTTTGGTTTTGAAAGAGATAGGTTTAGGTTTAGGGTTTTCTTGGGTTTCCCTTGTTTTTTTTTTTTTTAAATTGTCCCTCCTTCCTTGTGTATGTTGTGGAGACCAGTATTTATAGGTAAAAATATTGCTAGGTTTCCAAACTTGGTCCCTCAACTTCTTTCTTTTTTTGTAAATTTGATTTTTTTTTGGATTTTTCTTATCAACATCGACTCAAATGAGGAAAATTGGTGATTTTAAAAGTAACACATTAAAAGTCGAACGCGTTCCAAAGATCTTTGAAAATTTAAATTCTTTTGAGACAATGTTGAAAATGCTAAAAACGATGCAAATATATTAAAAACATATTTTTTTGGATTTTCATTGTTTTTGGCTATTTTTGAATTTTTTAAAAAGTTTATCAAAAAAATGGGTCAAAAATTGGGTTGCAACAATGATCATTGCAACTGAGGAGATGAATAATAATAATAATAATAATAATAATAATAATAATAATAATAATGCATTTTCTTTTTACTTGCTTGAGTCTTGTGATATGTGACATATCAGGTTAGTGTAGGGTTTTCTACAACATATAAATTCAGTGAAAATTGTAATTTAAATTATTTTGCAAGAGTTCAAAGAATCGTATTAGACAATTTATGGTCATTTAGGGTTTGAGCAAATATTGCTTGAAATTTTTTTTCATTAAATCAAAACTCAGTTATCAAATTTAATAAAATAAGGGACCTTTTAACTATTTAGAATCTAGTGAAGATCTTAAAGCTTAATCCATTAGATAAACCTTAAAAGTTAGGTTACAAGTGAGAAAAATTATTAGAATCACCAATCCTATATAATATATGAATACATGAATCAAACACAATGTCACCGTACTCTGACACAACATCAAACAATTTTTCACCGGAAAGACGCGGGGGTGCAACATCCTTTTCAACTCTGCCAACAAAGAAATCATTTTTGTTCTTTCTATACCTGTGATTCGGCGGCAACAAATGATGGTGACAGTAAAAAAAAACAAGCTTTACCCCCGTTTGTTAGCGTGAATGCCTTGTTGTTCTCCATATAGTATGGACATGCAAGCTTTCCATGCGTGCTCCAACCAGAAACCATTCCATAAGCTGGGAAATCATTGATAGTCCACATCAAAGCCGCTCTCATAACAAAATTTTGTTTCCTCGAGATGTCATAAGTCAAAGCTCTAGAGGACCACAACTGCGTCAACTCATCAATCAACGGACGAAGACAAACATCTATATTCCGCCCCGGACTGCTCAGACCTGGTATGACCATAGATAAAAACATGAACTTTGGCCTCATACACATCCCCGGTGGCAAGTTATAAACCGTCAGTATGACCGGCCAACAAGAATAAGGAGCAGCAAATGACCCGAATGGGTTGAATCTGTCTGTACATAACCCAAGACGCACGTTCCTTGATTCAGCTGAAAAGGGAGGATGCATACTGTTAAAGTGTTTCCAGGCTTCACCGTCAGAAGGATGAACCATCACTCCATCAACCGCATGGTGTGATTGGTGCCATGTCATGTGCTCAGCAGTCCTTAGTGACATGAATAACCTCTGCAGTCTAGGTGTGATTGGGAAGTATCTAAGTTTTTTATATGCCACGAGAGTCTTCCCTCTACCAGTTCTGGGTTTGTAACGGGAATGCCTGCATGTCATGCACTCGGTCATCTCAGCATTTTCAAGGTAGTATAACATGCAGAAGTTAGGGCATATATCAATTTTCTGGTATCCTAAACCGAGGGGTTTCATCATGGACTTGGCAGCATAGAAGTTCTCTTTCAGCCTGTTCCCTTCAGGTAAAATGCTTATCGCCCATTCAATAATCTTGTCATAACCGGCCTCACTCAACCCGTGATCTGACTTGATGGTGAACACCTGTGCTACGGCTGATAATTTACTGTGGTTCGTGCAGCCATCCCATAATGGTTCGTCAGAATCTCTCAACAGATCAAAAAACCTTGCTGCATCTGCATTAGGTTCTTCTTCTACGATTGGACATTCCCTGACATTACCTTCACTCATTCTCATTGCATCCATAACCATATTCCTGTAAGGATTACTGTTCTCATTTCCAACTTCATGCATGTTGCTAGCACTAGAAGTTGACCCAACCACCTGTTCTTCCATGCTCTCATCAGGAACAAATAGTTCTCCGTGTGCATACCAACACAAGTAATCCTCCATGAACCCTTTGGTTAGAAGATGCATCGTTACAACATCTTGATGCAGAAACATTAAATTTTTACACTTCCTACATGGACACCTAATTCCGCCATCAATAAAATTTCTCGAAATAGATATTGTGAAATTAATAAAACCCTGGACACCGTTACAATAATCCATCCTCCGCAATCCTTGGGGTGAGTCCCGATAAATCCATGAACGATCATCCATGATTTCTATTGAACCTCTATAAAACATAACAAAAATATTGGTTTTCCCCGACATTATTCAACAAACTAAAACAACACTTATGTTAAACATTCATTATCAATTATCAACTATCAACGTTCATACATACAAATTTATACATATATAAATTTACAGAAATCACAACTTCGAAATAGAATTGATAACAATTAAAAAAGACCCGTTAAACAAGCTATTAATTATTTATTTCATTACAACACATTTAATTTGGTGTAATTCAAACAAAATTTCAACAATTTACAAACAAATATAATTTGATAAAATCTAAAACAAACTATAACAACTACAAAATTATACATTTATACTATAAGTTTCTTTGATAAATAACAATCAAACAAGTACATACGTTAACAAAATACATATACTAAAAAAACAATAAAATTCACATTTAAATGTCAAAACTAAAAAGAATAGATTTACTTACAAAAAATGATAAAATCCACAAGAAACGGATATTGTGACCACGTACAAAGTATAAGAAACTTGAGTGCTTGTGTTGAGAATAGTGGAGAGTTGGGATGGGTGGTTGGCTGCAGTTTGGGAGGGGAGAGGTGGGATGGGAAAGAAGAAGAAGGAGAAACAGAGGAAGAAAGTGTCGACAGAGGGGTTGGGTATATAATGGCTTTTATCAATGGAATCACCGACGGAATGTATCCGTCGGTGATTCCATCGGTGACAATGTCACGTCACTGTACGGCCATCTCAGTTTGAATCCCTCGGTCATTCCGTCGGTAAAATCATCTGAAAAAACTCCACGTCACCACACCATTGCATCTTTCCAAACAAACTGTATAGGCCGTCGGCGATCCGGTCGGTATATACCAATGGAAATATTCCGTCGGTATCCATTGGTATATACCGACCGTATCTCCGATGGAGTTATGCCGTCGGTATATACCGACAGATTTTGAGACGGAATTATTTCCGTCGATAAGAATTACCGACGAAAAAATTCCGTCGGTAATTCCATTGGTTTTCGCCGGTTTTCTGGTAGTGGTACATGTGCAAAGAGAAGATCAAATCCGACATCTTTTAAAGTTTGAAACAATGCTTTAGTGATTAAGATAAAATTAAGTTGAATTTGTGTGATGAATAGTACCATCGAATAAATGAAAGAAGAAAATGTGTGTTGCATTTGTTAAATTTTGTGAGTTGAATATGTAAGGAAACAAGAAGTAATCTAGCAAGAGAAGGATACGACTTTCGACTTTGACTCTCTTAACTAAAAAATATATAAATTTTAATTAAAAAAAGGATGGTTGATTTGATGTACAAAAATTTTTTTTCTTTAACTAATTTACTTGGACTAATTTAATATTATTACAAAACAATATTGATAAAATCTTGACCTGAGCTATAGCCCACCCAAGCCATCAACATCGCTTCACCTTGTGTGTATATATATATATATATATATAAAAGAATAATATATAAATTAAGAATAGATAACCACTGCAAAGTTTAAATCTTTTCAATAAAATTCAAACTCAACTATCAAATTCAATACATACCATAATACACACTAGATCCAATAGTACATATAATATCCACGAGTCACTGCTCGTTTTATTACAATACATTAATAAAGAGTTCCACCATGAGCTCAAAGTACGAATTCTACACCATTATTCATACAGAGGCACTTGCTCAATATATAATAAAGTGACATAATCTTTTAAACTTGATGGAATTGTGTAGGCATCGTCATCATTCCCATAAATAACATCTGTAACTCGAATAAGATTAACAAAATGTTGAAGGAGAAGCATTGGAGCATTAGTTGGCCTCATGCAATCTTCATTGATATCCTTCCACGCATTAACGTCCATCTTTTGTATCTCTTCAATTGCTTTCTTCTCCGATGCATCATATTGTTTCATATAGCATTCAACAGTACCGGATGCGCAGTCTCCTCTCTTTTGTTCATCCTTCAAATATATAAACGATGTTATAGTTTTTAAAAAATAAACTTAACGTGAAAATTTCTAAACACAAAAATATTGAGAAGAAAGAAAGTCATGAGTTGAACCTTGGTTCAATTTTTTTGATGCACGAAATAATTGAAAAATCTTGTAAGTTATTAAGTATATCATAAGTTGAACTAATACTTTTTCACTTAAAAGATAAAATTTGTAAATAATTTTCAAAATTGGTTCCTTGCTTATATAAGATATGAGAATACAATTCTCGATGTATCTAGTAATTTTTAATTTTAAGAATTCAGACATCTTTCCAGCTTTAATAATTTTTGGATTACTTTTAGCCATTCATACTCCTCCCCTCCTGCAACTTCTTCCATTCCAAGGAAGGATGCTGCCATAATTACCCCATAAGCACTTGTGGCTAATCCATTGCGCACATACTCATCGAATGTTGGGACATGGCATTTATCTGCCCACTCCGCCTCCGCATGGTAGCCTCTCACCAATTCTTTGAACTAATAACATACAAATAAAACAAAGATTGTGTGCTAAAACCCATGCAATAGTTAAATTAATATACATACAATAACAATATATTATGCTAGAAATAGTAAAAGAAAGCATGAGACTGGAAAAATATTCATACTGCCTCCTTCACATAATATGAGGCATAGGATCTTCCTTGCTTTCCCATATCATTCTCAGTTTGGTTGAAAAGATTCAGAAGAGCTCGATAAAGAACTTTCATGTAATCGGCAGGTAGTTGATCAATAGCATTCATGCTGCATCTGAAATTGAGACAGAAAATTCCATTTCCTTTCCTGAACATCTTTGTATCGACTTCTTTGTTTATGAAAGATTTAGAAGAGAAAGACAGTCTATGAGGTAACAAGAAACAAACCTTTCAATTGCATTAGTAAAATGTTGTATTTCTTCAAAAGATGCATATGCATCATATGTATCATCTACCAGTGATACAATTTTTGTATATTTCGTGACCATCATCCGAGAGAAAGCATATTGAGGCTCGAAATGGACTCCATTTGCCCAGAAATAGATCTCTACAATTCTATCTCTTGCATAAGGAAACTCCTCAGCAAAATTTAAATCATTCCACCACCTAAAATGTAAATAGCAACCGAGTAAATAAATTCCAATAAAAACTTAGTCTGATGTCTCTCTCGAACTCGAACACAAAATTACCTCGAGAGAATGGATAGCTCTTGTCGATGCAGTAACTGAACTCGATTGAAATCTATCTTGGCAAACTTGAGTAGAATGTCAATGCGAGACTCATCTTCTTCGTAGAAAGAGATGTATTTTCTAGCCTCTATTCTTGGTACGCCTTTGTGAAAGGGCCGGATCAAAGCATTCCTAATATGGTCTGCTAGACGTGGGCTTGATTGCATAGCCGAAGACTCCAGGTTTGCCTTTGTGAAAACAAGGGCTTCATCCAGTACCTGTTCTCCATGAACACTTAAAAATGAAGCTTCATACAAGCCCAGGATGCCTTTAACATCGTTGATGATTGTTTTCTTAAACTCTCCATTGGTGTCCTTGAACTTGTCGAACACAACTGATGATTCATAAAAAAAAACACAATACAAATTTTAGCCAATTTTCAAAAGATGTTTGTGAATTATTAAAGAATATTTATTTAGTTTCATGAAGGAATAATTTTACTTTTCTAGTCAATTTTTTTTAATAATCTTATTTTGACCATAGATTTCTTCTTGTAAATGAAGGAAAGATTTAGCAGAATTAATTCTTGAGATGTTAAGATTTAATTTTTCCTCTGAAATTAATTAATGCTCTCATAGTGGATGCCATCAGCATGTCCTTCACATTTTCCTTCAACACTTGCACTTGTCTGGTGTACCACTCGAATTCCTGCAGTGAAATACAGTTAGAGTCAACTGTCTTATTAATTAGATTTTAAAATGATTGCTTTATATATATATATATATATATATATAAAAGAGTTAGTTACAAATTAATCTCTAGTTTATCTCAACTAATTAAACAATTAATAAAGTTTTAGAAACTATTATTAAACATTTCTGGTTTGGGAGGGCAAATAGATTTCCAGGCTTTCAAGGGCAAGCATACAAGAGTTTATCGTGGGATATGTCTCTTAACCAGAAAGATGAATTATTTGTTTAAAATAAAAGCAATCAACGGCTAGACAAAAGTATAACTACTTTAACATCAACTTTGACCTGAGAGGAGTGGAGACATAAGATATATATATATATATATATATATATATATATATATATATATATATATATATCATTTTTATCATTAAAAAAAACACAGACAAGTAATATATAATTAAAAAACAAATTGTGAAATATCAGATTATAATCTTAGGGCAGAATTGGATGATAGATCCCACAAATCTAATGGCTCTAAGGGCTTGTATATAGTTTTGAAACATAATTTTTCTTAATACTGCTAGACATAGATAGAAGAGAAGTAATTTACC
>Ga0325410_1007949_pt1 | contig 11537 bp, 5 predicted proteins | sample PopdelMetagenome_16_FD_206182 | JGI IMG/M metagenome (GOLD analysis project Ga0325410, IMG submission 206182) | Populus deltoides microbial communities from Bellville, Georgia, United States - Xylem-PdIQD-R3 | ecosystem: Host-associated > Plants > Phyllosphere > Stem > Wood/Secondary xylem... | reverse complement strand
AGAGCTTTGTATAATTAATATTTTTCTATTTAAATATGTTAGATATTTTCAACTCATATTTTAGTATTAAATTTAGATCCTATTATTAGCTTAAATGTCTTTAATCATCCAGATTATCTGTTGTAAATGTCGCACGTCCCCCGCGCGGCGATTCGGCAATTTTTCTATTATGTTACTTGATTGGTTCTTTGGGAGTCGTCACCCAGTATTCCATTGAGGGTTACTAGGAAACCCGGATTTACTGGTCATTGTCAGAGATTCGAAGGCAAGGGACTGGTTGTGGCTAGGAAAGGTATTAGCACCCCTAACACACCCTACCTGAGGTAAGCTGCTTTGCGGTTTGATATGATTTGAAAATTTGAAATATTAATCAAATTCTTAAGATTTTAATAAATCAGTTATTAAATCCCAAAAAATATGTAGAAACATGTTCTTATATTTTTATGGAAAATATAATATGATTTTATTTATCCTTGAGATATTTAACCATATTCAAATTAAACAATTAATTCTTTTTTGTTTTTTTCATTTTTATAATTCAATAACATAAGTAAATAAAAATACAAACACACACTTCCACGTCACTTTTTCACTATGTTTTTTCTGTTACAATTTTTACAACAAAACATAAACTTAAAACATTTAACAGAACTTTAAATACATATTCAAACATGTAAAAATTACAAAAAGGTCCCTAAAGAGTCCAGGAACTGAAAAGGAGGCCCTCAGGAACTGTGGAGCAGTGGCGGCGCGTCTCCTCCACGCGCGGCCGTCACTGGTGGCGCGTGGGTTCACGAGCCGCCGCAGAAAAAGACCGGCGACAGGGGAGATCCGAAACGGCTTCCTCCTCTTCCCGTTTGCACCGGCGGTGAGAGGCAACGTCACCTGCAAAGCATCCAAAAAGGCAACAAGCAAGTCTGTTTCAGTTTTGTTTTCAGATCGGCTCCTTTTCCTTCTCCTTATTCAGATCTGCCGCTCTCTCTGCAAGCTTTTTGTTTCCTCTTCTTCTGATTCAGGTGGCCGGTGGCATGACCAAGGGACTGCTGGTGAATGGGTTCATGTCGCGTCTGTGCAGCTGCTGGCGGCCAGTTCGGGTCTTGGTGAGGACAAGGGCCTGCGGACTGCTAGGCGGCGTTCTCGGTGGCTGAGAGAGGGGTTGGTCAGATCTGGAGACAACGGCGATGAGGAAGAGAGTCGGGGCTGTCTTGTGAGTCTGTGGCCGTCGCTGTTGAGGAAACCAAAGGGGAAGCAGGCGTTGCTGATGGGGAAGGGAACGCTGCTGTTGGCCGGTTGGTTGGAGAACTGTGAGATGGCCGGTGGGCTGTCGCTGCTGGAAGAAGAAGAAACCAAAGGGCAAAAGTTGAGGGACGGCCGACTTTGGCTTGCTTTTGACAGAGGGCCAAAGGAAAGCTGATCACCGAGAGCGGGTGAAGAGGATGGTTGATTTGGGTGAAGGCTGGAATGGGAATGGGGAAGTTCTGAAATGGCCAGGGGTGAGAGCAGCGGCTGGAAAAAGCTGGGAGACCGAAATCCAAAAGCTGGGAATGCGGCCACGGTTTCTAGCTCTCTGTTTTTTGCAAAGGGAGTGAGCGGCCGCTTTGAAACAAAAATGAAAGCTTGAGTTTTTTATTGGCCGAGGGGCATTGTGCTTTTGCTGGCGAGAGGGGAGGTCTCTGGAAATGGTTTTGGGGAGAAAGGTGCCGAAAATGGCAGAGGGGGAAGAGGGCCGATGGAGATACTAGGGACGGTCTTCCTGTTTTTCTTCGGGCAAAGGGGTGGCGGCCCTGAAAGAGGAAGGAAAAATATTTAGGTTTAGGGTTTACTTTTTGGCTGCCTTCCCCTCTAAAATTTTCTCCCCGTGAGTCAATTTTTTTTCTCCCCCCTGAATAAGTTTTTCTCCTCCTTCATTTTCACTGTAGCATGGTATTTATAGGAAAAGTTTTACTAGGTTTTCAAACTAGTCCCTCAACTTTTCCTTTTCTTTTCCTGTTTTTTTTTAAATTTTGATTTTTCTTATTTTTTTTGTATTTTTGAAAGCGAGCAATTTCAACATCAACTCAACAAGGAAAATCAGTGATCATAAAATTTACACGTTAAAAGTTGAACGCGATCCAAATACCTTTGAAAATTTAAATTCTTTTGAGATGACGTTAAAAATGCTAAAAACGATGCAAATATATCAAAAATGTATTTTTTGGGGTTTTCATTGTTTTTTTGCTATTTTTTGGTTTTTTCTGTAAAATTATCAAAAACACGGGTCAAAAATTAGGTAGCAACAGTAAAGATAATAATATATTATTGCATTTAATATACATGTCAAAGTATTATTATTGTAGGAATTTTTCTACATTAAATTAAAGTTATATATATTTTTTGGATGCAAACTTTACTTAAAGCTTCTCAAGCTAATATCCTTTTGTAATCAAGTCTTTACATGATATAATTTGTAATCATAAAATGAATTTTATTCATAAATCTCTTAATTATCAAATTTCATCAATCTAAAATGATTTTATTGTCTAAACTCATACTTAGTGAAAAAATATCTTATAAAAAATTATTTTATCATACGCTTTGATATTTATCATTAAAATACTTTTAAATAAATAACATATATTTTATTAATCATGTTGAACTTTTGACCACACTAAAAGTTTTATATCTGATTTAGCTAAGTGGTAATTTGTAATTTTAGAAAAAAATATATTAAATGTTGAAGAACTATTTTACATAAGATGTCAACTCACTTTTTTAGCTTGCTCTTGCAACAATTTTTTTTCTTACATAAACACCTCTTAGTTGTTTCTCATGGAGGAGAAAAACATTTGGAAGAGCAAGATTTCTTATTCATTTATTCAAGTGTGTGTAACAAATAGTTTTGAATTTTGAATTTTTCTTATAAATATCCAATTGATTTCAATGTGAGATCTCTCTTAAACTCCTACTCTTTTATAATCTACATACTTATTGTTTTGGACTTCTCTTATTCTAAAAAGCTTTCATTTATCTTTTTATTCTTTTGAAAAGCATTAAATCGTATGTTGCAACAAATCAATTTTCTCACCTTTATGAGTTAGATTACATTCTATAAAGACTTAAGTTTAATCTTTGTAATCTTCACTTGTTTGTAATCTTCACATGTGTAAGGTATGATTATTCTTTTGTGAGAGATAAATCATTGTGAAAGTGGAAGTGATACTTGAAATCACTTGAGTAAAGAGAGGTTTTAATTTTTTTTTCCTTAAAAAAGATTGTGGGAGAGGTTTTCAATTTTGATCCTTGAAACAAATTGTGTTAGGTTTGATCTTTAGCTTATAAAAGGATTAGATTTTAATTTTAATCCCGAAAAAATATTAGAATAGGTTTTATCCTTGGCCCGTAAAAGGATTGAGTTTAATCTTAAATCTAAAAAAAAGATTGAAATAGGTTTGATCCTTAGCTCCTAAGAGAATTAGGTTTAATCTTGAGCCTGGAAAAAAAAAAATTGTGTAAAGGCTTGGTATTACTCGTAAAGAAGACCGTGTGTGATAGTGAATACTTGAACGAAGATTCAAAAAGTGAAATAGACAATTGTATGAACCACTACAAAAATTGGTGTGTCTCTTTCTATCATTATCTCTTTAAATTTATGCTTATTAATATTAGTTAGGTGTTTTGACTATCTTAGTTTAATTGGAGATTAATATATTAAAGTGCCTTAAAATTTGATAAAGCTCTAATCCCTCCCCCATCTTAGGCTTTTTAAGCCTTTTAATTGGTATCGGAGCTTAGACTCTTTGTTTGAGGTTTCATCACTCAAGAGAAAAGATCATGGTATAAGAGGGACAATGCTTAACTAGAGCATCATTCTTTAAATAAAAGAATTATGTGCATTACAAAGTTAGGATGCAAACTTCTTGAGTTTATTGATATTGAATCGTGAGAGCTTATTGAGAGTGGATTTACTCTACCCACAATGATTAATTTGGATGGAGAAGTGATTACTAAACCCATAAGTGAATAGGATGACAAATAAAAGAAAATGAATAGTTATAATACTAAGGCAATGAATGCATTCTTTTATGCTCTTAATCATGTAGAGTTTACTAGAGTAAAGAATTACAAAATAACTTTTGGAATTTGGAGACTTTTGGAAGTTACCAATTCAAGTTAAAAAAATCTATACTGATAAACCTTATTAGATAATATGAACTCTTTAAAATGAAGTATAATGAGAGAATTCAGGAAATCCACACTAGATTTGTAAACCCTCGATGTAAACCCAACGTAAACGTCGGACTTAAGGTAGTAAGGTCCCGACGAGTAATAGAAGCTCAGGATGAAAATAAATGTGTAATAAAGGGGATGACCTCTATAAATAAATTTATAGGCATTGATGAAGTTAAAACGAGAAGTATGAATTTTGGGTTCAAAATTCATAACATCAGCGAAACCAATAAAAGGTTTTGATGTATAAAAAAAAAAATAAAAATAACAATATGACTCCAAGAATTAAGGTGATAATAAATAACAAACTATAAGAATGGATAGTAGTTAAGAGTGAAGGTGGGAGCACTTGTTAAAACTAGGTAATGTTACAGTGAAATGGTAATAAGTATGTAAACAAAATAAATGGTAAGAAGGTAAATTAAATATATTTTGAAATAAAAAAATGGTGCCAAAGATTTAATTAAATGATTGATATGATTTATCCAAGGATGGAATAAGAAAATTCAGATTTTTTTTATGAAAAATCACAAACCAACTAGCTTTATGTTATCCCATATAATTTTCAATCTCACCATCCTATTAGGCTGAAATTCTGCATGGAGTTTCCTGACATATTTTCTTACCTTAAGTTAAAGTCTCAAGTCAATCAAAGTTCGGTAGGGCCTTTTAATTTAGGTCGACAATCAGGTAATATATGTGAAAAATACATAAAGGCATAGGAGGGTAATAAAATTGTAAAACATGAACAATACCTCCCTTTCTTCTTTAAAACATGTCGAGTAACTAAAATAAGAGGGATGATTGCCTTTGTTCATGAGAGAAAAATGAGTCAAATTTCTTTTATTCTAAACTATATTAATAAGATATAGTTTGTTCTACACAATCAAACTTAAACAATACAATTAAGTACATTCAATATCAATAAAAATAGAGATACTTATGGTAAGGTATTTTGATCAACAACAATTAATCACTAAAACAGTCATTGTATATACAAACATTTTAGAACAATCTTTCCCTTCACCTGTTTTTTTTTTTTTTGAATATATAGGTCTTATGTTCACTTTCATTTCTTCACTATTTTTTAATAATAAGGTCATTTTCCTAGGTTATTAACCTTCTATTTGACATAATCATGTAATTTTTCTATTTCCCTCAAATTGGTTTAAGAACCCTATTTGAGAAAATCCAAAATTTCTCAAGTTTACTTACCAAAAATGCCTTGAAGATGATTAATGTTCTTCTAACTTTTATTAATTTTGTTGTTCTCTTTAATGTTCCTTCTATAGCTTATCATTTCTACCTCTTCTACTTCTCTTATTCTTTCTTTAAATCCACACTATAAAGTTTCTCTCTCTATTTCTTGATGTTATTTCAAGATCTTATCTAAATGTTTCAAACTAATCTTTTCATTTTCTTATCTCTTTAGAGAAAAAATTTAACATGCAAGAGAAATGGTGAGGGGGTGTTTGTTATAAGTAAAGAAGATAGAGTTTTTCTTCATTTCACACCGTCGACCCTCTTTTAAGAGAAAAGCTGAATTTTCCCTTCGTTTTTTTTTCACTTTAGTCCTTCACTTTATAGTAGTTTTAAAATTATCCCCATCTTTCTAATTTAGTCCTAGTTAATTTCTCGACTTTCATTTTCACCTCTAAATAAGTATTATTACTTGTATAAGCCCATTCATTTATTTCAATATATCCTTAACCATTTATAAACTTTTGTTTTCTAGGCAAATTTCATCCTGGTTTTACATATTTTAAGAATAAAACTAAAGATTTTCATTCAATCAAAATATGGAAAAATCTCAACATATTATCTATATATTTTGAAAGTTAGTTTGATGCTCTTTTCTTTTAAAAATATGGAATTATTTGAAACCTTAACCCATAGCATTTGAGAAGATAACTTTATAATCTTATTCATTAAGAAATGGGTAATATACATATTCTTTAATATTAAACCATTATATATATTAGTTCATCCATTTTGAAATTTTCATTCAATAAAAATTAAGAGAATTGAAAATTATTCACACATCTTGATAAGGTAGTCTTTGACTTACTTTATAAAAAAAATATGGAAACACTTTAACCCATCAATTTAAGGAAAAAACATTTACACATATAAATTGGAGAAGATACATCATAATAATTCTTATAGCTAGCTACAACTACATCTAATTTTAACTCCTATAAACTATCAAATCAAACTTCTACATAATTCACCATGACTAACTATTCCTCCCAAGAAATTCTAGCATTGTTCCAAATAGACTTCGTGTTCTCTGGGCCCAAAGCCTTACTCCTGATTAGCAATTCGATGATCAAAATTCAACAAACTCTCGGCCCTTAAGGATTTTTGGTCTCTTAAGACTTAGAGATTTTCCATACTATCATTATTAAGCCTTATTAAGATATCATGTAGATTTCTCTAATTCTCCTTGTACCTTTAAAGGTAAGCTTAAACCTCTTCAACCTGATTTTTTAAATATGACACATCACTTTCAACTTTTTTATTATTATTCAACTAGGTGAGCTTTTTCTCTTAGGGCATATAGATGAGCCTCGTATCATTCATCATTAGAGTCTTTTCCATTTCTAGTTCACTTTCTAAATTCTCAACATCTATCTTTTCTTTTTTAAATTCCTTCCCAATCCATTTCCTAACTTGTCTTTTAGTTTTTAAGTTAGTTCTTAACTTTGGGTTTTCAATCCTTAGTTTCTCCACTGTAATTTTTTCTAGTGTTTTTTATTCTTTCTTGACTCATTGTCTTCAACAATTCTTGTTATGTTTGGCTTCTTTTACCTTTTAGTTTCTTCATCTATCTAGAAGGAGCTTGATGTTGTTGAAGTGTTACAACCAAAGACAAACAATTACTTATCTTATTCTAACACCACGAAATGTATAGCTTAGTAACATGAGTTTCCCTTTTAGCTATTTTTTGCTTAACAAATCTTTGGGTCTTCCAATCCTATCTTATAAGCTCTAAGGTCGCTAAAAAAGATGTATCTTTAAAATTACTCTAGAATTCTTCCAAGCCTACTACAATTATTGGAACACATTGTTAGCACCCAGATTATTTAGATACCATAGAAGATGTATAACTAACATATCTAGTTGCTTTAATCAAAGCAATGCATAGGTGTTGTCCATAGTAAACAAGATGAGTCTCTAAAAGCATCCAAATTGTTTTCCATATAAACAAGGTAGTTAACAATTTATGGAATAACTCAATCCATTTTTCTTCTGAAAACATTCTCCAAATGATTCTTATAAACTTAGTAACAGTTTTTGGTCCACCATTTTGTTCTGAAAACGACTACCATAGCAATCATATGACTAATCATCCACGTATATAAAATTTGCACATAACAATACATTGATCATTTACCTATTTTTCCACAATGATTAAGAATCACGATTGTTTATACTATGATTGTTGCAATTGGATTAATTTATTTCTTTTTGACCTCGAGGAACACATCAGCTGTTTCAAAACTGATCAAACATGATGCTAAGGAAAATAACACCAGCTTAAAAATGTCTAAAACCAATATTTAAATCTTGTTAGTATTGCCATTCTTGTTTTACAACTATTCCTATACATTCCAACACCAACTTTCAGCACATAGTTCTTCTTTTACTCTACTTATGTTCTCATCTATATTAGAAAGCTTTGAAATTCTTTAAGTAGTTTCATCATGTCGATGATGATAATAAATGATGTATGTAGGTTAGGGCATTTGCAACAACTGTTGATATTCTTTGATGGTGGGAACTATGTCAACTGTCCCAAATATGAAGCACTTATATGATGGATCCTAAAATTATAACACTTTGACATCTCATTTTTTATAAGATATTTTGAGCATTTTTACCAAGTTCTCATTCTTCTATTGAATTTTATACTTGTCATGGATATCTAGCTTTTCCTAACATACAAAAAGTCTATAAACTTCTTTAACAAGGAGTAAATATTTTTTATCAGGAAATTTGTCTATAAATCCTTAGTTTAGATAGTCCCCCTCTAGTGGTTGCAAGGACTCAAATCTTTGTAAATTTATCTTGAGTATAATTTATCGTCTGAGTCACCTTGTCACTTATTCCTAAAATGACCACATTATAAGTTAAGATTTCATGCTTATAGACTTGTCAAGTGCTGTTATAAAGAAATAATCTAGGGAAAGATTCTAACCATTACGTGTAGATAAGTTGGCTAACCTAATGGTCTCAAAAGGTCCCTTATTTCCCAAGTAATCAAACCTTAAAGGGCCAATTTGAGGCCTATAATGCATAAAAGTATAGACTAAAAAAACCTATCGAGTACTAATCATGACCTTGTAGACTTTCAACTAGAGATGAGGTTTCATAAGTGCTAGTCTGAGACAAAACCCATCAAAGCACCACTAATTTCCTCATTACTAACTTATGGTAGTGTAGTGGGTTAAAAGGCATAAGTCTATATCTAATCTATGTGCACATTACACAAAATAATGATAAAAATAAACACAAATAAAAACATAAAAACAATATTAAATCAAGAATAACACAAATAAATAAATCGTGCAAATAAACCATAAAGCCTAGTCTTTACAAAATATGTTTATCCATAGTAGAATCGTCATTTTGTTGCACCCAACTTTGTGGTGAAATTAGAAATTTGTAAAAATGGATAAGGAGTCGCGACCTAGTTTATGGTAACTAGAAACTCTAATTGATCTTTAAAAATTTTTAAGTAGTGGGTTGATTATACTAAATGGAAAAAACATCACTCTACAGTATCTTACCCATGGTAAGTTGCATTGTGCTTGTTTCTAATGATAAATTCACCTACTTTGCTTTTGCTAAAAATAATCTAAAATGGTGTATGCATGTTTGGTAAAAGTTACTAATCTTAAAGAAGTGATTTAAGACATGGGTCTAGATATAAGGCTCAATCCTTACTTTGAAAACACATACGTTGGACCCAAGAGGCTGGCAAATAAAAACTTAGGTTTTTAACTTGCTTCTCGGATTATATTTTAAATGGGCTCAAAAGTCACAACTCACATTCAATAGGTTTTTTAAGGGTCACATAGACCTAACCTAATTTCATTTATCCTAGTCATATGAAAAGAAAAAAAAACTCTAAAGAAAATGCACGCACTAACATCAATAAAAAGGAAAAATATTTATAAACAAATATAAATTTATTGGAATATTTTTTTAGAAATTGAATGTTTTCACCACAAAAGTGACTCCATCAGTAAGATTATGGTTTATTATATAAGAGAAAAATAATCAAAAGAGAACCTTTCAACTCGCATATCAAATTCATCTTCTTAAAAGAAATACAATAGATAAATATAACTCTGTAAACAAATGGCATTTTCAACTTTCAAATGATAGGACTGTTGAACTTTAAAAAAAAAATCTTTTTCTTTTAAATAGCAAAGTTTCGACATCTAATGGATATGACCTATTGAGTGATTATATTTCCCAAAGGTCGAACCTTTGATAAAAACCAAATAACACACTTTTACATATAAAGGTATATCTATGAAAAACATTCGAACTCTTTAAAAAAAAAACAAATACAAAAACCATCTAATAAAAGAAATAATATCACTTAAAATTTCAATTCTAACATATGAAATTAATCCCATTTTATCTAATATAATTCCTTCATCATTATATATATATATGAAGATTCCATAAAATATATCGGACTCATAATTTCATAAATTGACAAAATAATCTCAATTAATCCATGTAACTGAATATTCAACAAATTGACGCATCAAATGATTTCCAACCTCCTCATTAACCTATCCAACTAATCAATCATCGTAAATTACAAATCAAGATAGTAAATAAACACCATTATAGATACAACACATCAAATATCGCAAATCAATTACAAACATGCATAAAATCATCACAAATAAATTACAAACAATCATCACATCATTACAAATCAATTAAGACCATAATTAAAAAAATTAAAAAAATGACCTTGATTCTATTGGAACTAACCTGAAAAAGATGCTGGAAACACAATGAGGCAATGATGGTGTGTATTGGACACGCATTGTCAGATTTGAACCTGAAATTGATGGCATTGCATTCTCCTCACACGCTATTACTGGAACTTAAAAACAACTTAGAAAATTATGGGTTTTGGGTCTGGTTGATGTTTGAGGTGTTCAAGTCTCTTTTAGGGATGATTTTGTTGGGTCTTGATTGTTTTTTCAAGTTTAATTCGTGACAATTTTGGTTTAGATTGAACTTGGGATTTCGAGTCAAAAAGAGATCGGGTTATTTTGCTGGGTGGTTGAGCTTAAGGTTGTTTTGTGGAGTGATGGAAATGGAGTAATGTGGCATGGAGGTGAAAAGAACTGTTACATAGAGGGGATGAAGGTTGTGGAGCAACAAGGAGAGAAATGATAATGGTTGGGATCATGATGGCCCGAGAAACTGTTGATGGCTTTAATCTCTAAAGAAAAAGGGGTTGTTAGTTTGGCCAGAATCTGGTGACAAAAAAAAAAGGAAAAATGTTGGTGGCTATATAAGAGAGAAGGGAAGAAGATGAAAAACTTGGTTAGGGTTCTTGCCTTTTCTTCTTTAGCTTATTTAATTTTTATTTTGTTTTTTCTTTCCCTGCCTTTTGTTCTGGAAGAATTGTACTCTGTAGATTCTCACTTAAAACTTTTTTTATTTGGGGTTTCAGTTCTCCCACTTGTATCTAGGTATATATATTTGTAATAAAAAAAAATCTCATAGGACATAAAAAGTTAATCCTTATCCTTATCTAAATTTGATTATGAAAAGAAAAATCCAATAAAATTTATCATGGCGACTTAATTTTTCTAAACTTTAGAAAAATCAACTATATACTATAGTTTATTATTCTTATAACAATCAATAAATCACATCTTTAATTACGATTAATTTTTTATTTTTGTAACTTTCATTGTAACTCTTAAAAAAGTTCAAGAGCAATTGTTGTTAAATTTAGGTTATGATAACACGAAAAAGAAAAAAAGTGTAGTGATCAAACTGTAAAATAATAAAAATTCAAGGTACCAAAAAAAGAAAAGAAAAAAAAAGGCCTCCAAACAATGATATAAATAGTAAAATGCGAAAGAAGCCACCATAACGGTAAATTGTTTTTAATTTATTTGTTAATAACTAGAGTAATTAATGTGAGCATTCGACATGTGTGAATGATTAAAGCTGAACTTGTGAAAGACACTCTAGTCGACGTCTTCTCATGTCATTTCCTTAGCAAATTTCTGTCTGAATAAAACTCACCCACGTGGGTTTGTTTAAACAGTAAAATAATA
>Ga0325410_1007944_pt1 | contig 11543 bp, 13 predicted proteins | sample PopdelMetagenome_16_FD_206182 | JGI IMG/M metagenome (GOLD analysis project Ga0325410, IMG submission 206182) | Populus deltoides microbial communities from Bellville, Georgia, United States - Xylem-PdIQD-R3 | ecosystem: Host-associated > Plants > Phyllosphere > Stem > Wood/Secondary xylem... | reverse complement strand
CCATGCTAGACCTTTCAAATTTTAGACCAGCCTCTTTAATTTCTTTTTTCTTCATTAATCTATGTCATTTTGATTATTATTTTTGAATAATCTATAAAATTACAAATATTTTTTAATTCCACCCCTTTCATTTTTTATTCTTTCAAACTTGATCCCTATTTTTTATTGCTATTTTTGTTGTTGTTTGGGACCATTTTTTACATTTGTTTTTACAATTTCATTATTTTTGAGGTTTTTTTTTTCTATAAAATTTGATCTTCATTCTTTTCACTGCTATTTTTTTTGCTTTGACAAGTTTTTTAAATTGATATTTTTTTCACGATTTTATCATTCGAAACTAAATTGTTTGGGAATGAAGCTTCTTGATTAAACATTGGCCAAATATTTCACAAGTTGTGAGTTTTAGAAATTAGATTAGGTTTAGGAGGTTTGCTTGCTTTTTTTTTAATGGTGTTTTTTTTTTATCATTTTTTTAGATTTTTTCTTTGTTATTTTTTATATCGTTTTTTTTTAAATTTTTTCTTTGTTATTTTTTACAGTTTGCCTTCTATGAGATTAGTCTAGGGTTCATAACTAGTGTCATTGGTTTCAAAGGTTAATACGGGTTGACCCTTTTTTTATCCTTTTTTTTTTAAATTGATTTATTTTATTTTTAACCTTCAACATTTGATTTATTGAAAATTAGTCTTTGTGTTTTTTTTCCTTTTCTTTCTATTGGGTTATCCGATCCTATGACCACGGTCGCGAGGTTAGCAAGTTAACCCATGTTGACTCAAATTTTTTTCGTTGTTTTTTAAATTAATTTTTTTGTCCTTCAATATTAAGTTGTTTGATAATTAAGCTAATTTTATTCAGTTTTCTTTCAAACATGGTTACCTTTGTATCATAATTGGGTCAGAGATTTTCCATCTTGACATGTGTGGGCTCAAATTGAGTTTTATTAACTTTTTTTTAATTATATATTTTTTTAAAATTTTATCTTTCAACATTTTATTTGATAGAAAATGAGCTTCAACAATTTTTTTTATTTTGCTTTATATGTAGTTATCACATTCTTATTTGATTTATTAGAAATTAGTCTTTATTTTTTTCATATTTTTTTCTACGAAATTATCTCAATTTTATACTCATGGTTGCAGCGTTTGCAAGTTAACCCGATTCAACTAGGATCTGTTCTTTTTTGTTTTTTTTTTTTTCCAGTTTTGCCATTGAACATTGGGTTTTTTAGTAATCTAAATGGGCTAAGATTGAGTTCTTTTTACATTTTTTTTCATTGTTATTGTTTTGTTAGTTTATTTATTGTTATTATATATTTTTTTCATATTATTTAAATTGTTAAATGATCCAATGAATATAATATAAGATTTTTTTCTTAACATTTTTTATTCACATTGAAAAAAAAATAAAAATGATCGGCCTGCAACAGGCCACAAATCGAAGTATCTGCTAGGTTTTGTCAGCATACTAATGGGTTTGTCTATGATTTGTTTCAAGGTCAGATTTTCTGCCGTAGTTCTAGCATAAATTGTGCTATAAAACCGTATAATTTTCACGTTAGATATATATATTGGATTCATAATTATATTCAAATTATTGCGACATCTAATAGTTTAAGTCAGTCTTAAATTTAATTTTTATTAAATTACAAATAATAAAAGTCATGTAATTTTTTGATAGGTGGAGTTGAATTTATAAAGCTCCAAGTTAAAGCTCTTAGTTCCTCTCGCAGCTAGCTCACCTCTTTCTTTCTTCTTCTTCCAACTGTGATAATTCCAATTGACTAAAAGCAAATATAAAAAACAGAGAGAAGCTCCAAGTGTTTTGCTAATGACAATCAAATATTGATGGCTAGTTTGGATTTTTCTATACCAATTATTTCTAGCAAGAAGTGTTTATTATTTGTTCTTCAAAATTCACAAATAATAATACAAGGGGGCATATTTGTTTAGTTCATAATCATGCTATACTATACAATAAGAACATAATAACCTTGAAATCATACAAAGGCTAGCATAAAAGCTTAAAACACAAATATGCATACTAAATAAACAAAACTAATTTAGGGTATTTATTGAAGATCAAATGATATAAATAAGCTAAAATTCTTGTTATTATCAAAGATTAATTATTTATCTTTAAAATTTTATTACTCTTCACTTAATACAAAAGAGCTTTCTTTAATAAACCTCGCATGATTTCATCACCACCACCTTGTTTATATGCGTTTGTAAACAAGGTCTAATGAACCAAGATAATTGTACTCAATAATCTCTACAAGGATTGAATCTAAGCTCTAGATTAGGAGAAAAATAACAAGAGGAAACAAAGATTTAAAACCACAAGAGCAAAGCTGAAAATAGGTGAAGAAAAGTGTCAAAATTATGTATAATATGTATAGAAAAACCACACTAAAACACTCTTCTCCAGATAATTTTAAGAATCAAAGAATTCCTCTATTATCAACTTTGATTACTCTCCATAAAACCAGAAATAAACCTAGATTTTGTTTTTTAAATAAGATGTCTTTTAAGTTGATAAAACTATTCAGGTTTTGTATTACATTCAAGGGTTAGATAAAAAACTAGACTAGGCTGAAAGAAATAATTCTTCATGGACTAGACTTAAACCTAAATTTAAGTTCAAAAAAATATATTTTATAGCCCCAAAATATATTTTACAACAAACCAATGCCCACACCCATGCTTGGCTAGTGCACGTATATCTGTATGTTTAAGCCTTTTTCATCATAGAAATAGGCAAGAAATAATAATTTTCTAATGTTAACGAGAATATTATATGACATAGTTTTTCATTTGAACCTAAATCTTGAATCAACTAAGTATAGTTACCATCATTACACCCTTTCACCTTTAAAGGCTTTAAGTTTATTTTCCTCGATGAATTATACATAAGCTTTCTTAATAAACCTTTGGTTAGGAGATCCATAATATTTTCCTTTTACTTTATATAGTTAATTAAAATAACTCCATCTGAGAGCAAGTGTTTAATTATACTATGTCTACGATATATATGTCTAGACTTACCATTATACATATTATCTTATGCCTTTCTAATTGCTGAATAATTGTCGCAATGGACACATATAATCGACACAAGTTTTGGCTAATATAGAATATCCTCTAAGAAATTCTAAAGTCACTCGGCTTCCTCTTTTAACTTTATCAAGAGAAATAAACTCTAATCCCATCATAGAAGTTGCGATACATGTTTGCTTTGAGTATTTCCATGACATAGTTGTTTCATTAGTAGATTTTGAATTTTTTTATGTTGGATATCTAATAGGAATCATTATATCCTTCTAATACCATTGAAAAATCAGTATAATATAGCTCATAGTCCAAGGTGTACCTCAAATATTTGAGTACCCTTTTTATTGCTTTTCAATGATCCAAATCGAATTTATGGTATTTGAGAATATTCTAATTGGTATATTTCTTTGCCTTTATTTTTAGATAGATGTACACTTATGTCCTTTGATGTTTTCATAATGTTATTGTCTTTTTTAAAAAACTTGACAAGAATTTTCTCAACATGGTGAGATTGGGATAATACCAATCCATCATATGCCATATAAATTTTTATTCCTAGAATGGCATCTGAAACATTTAAATATTCATGTCAAACTTATTAGTTAAACTTTTATTGGTAGACTTGATCATGTAATTATTACCACCTAAAATAAACATATCATCCATATAAAGATATATAGTGACATAACCTTTATCTATATTTTTCATATAAACAAATTTATCTACTTTCTTAATTTTAAACACATTTGACAACATAACCCTGTCAAATATTTCATGCTATTTTTTAGGTGTTTGTTTCAAACCGTTTAATGATTTGACAAGGTTATAGACTTTATTTTCTTGTCTATTGACAACAAACCCCTCGGGTTATTCCACGTAGACCTCTTCATCAAGGTCACCATTTAAGAAAATAATTTTTATATTTATATGATGTATTTCAAACTTGTTAATAACTACGATGACTATAAATGTTCATATGAAAGTTATTCTTGACATAAATGAATATGTCAAAATAGTCAACATCTTCTTGTTGTCTTAAACCTTTAACAACAAGTATAACTTTATATTTGTCAATAGTTTCATAAGTTTTTATCTTCCTTTTAAAGATGCATTTATGACCTAATAGTTTACTTATATGAGGAATATCCACTAGTTTCCATGTATGATTATTCATAATCGATTTAATTTCACTATGGATCTCCTCCTTCTAGTAGGAAGCTTTAGGATAAGATATTACCTTAGAGTATAATTCAGGTTCATTTTCTGATAAGTAGAAAATTCAAACCAAATGTTTTGGTCATTTTTTTTTTAATTTTACTCCTTCTAGACTAAACTTCATCATCTTTTGATTGATGATTATTACTTGAGCTAACCTTAATTATTTTCTTAAGCAAATAATTTTCTTAGGCTTTATTAAATGAAAACACTTTTTCAAAGAATAAAGCATTCCTTGATTCCAGAATGGTATTAGAATGGATATCCTTAACATTTAATTTGTGCACAAGAAATCAATATGTATTACTATTATAAGCATATCCAATAAATACACAATCCTCAATTCTAGGTTCTATCATAAACCTTTTTGGATCAAGTATTGCCACCTTTGTAAAACTAGTGCAAAGGAGCCGACCTAAGCATACTTAGCCAAAGTGTACAACTACGGTAGAGGGTTGGGATTGACCCAAGAGAACTAATGGCCACAATCATTCCATTAAGAAAGCTTCTATGAGCTTTCATCCCTCTTGAGGAGAAGAGCAGGAAAAAATGGAGTCAAGCTTGAGTGAGAAAATGTTGAGATAGAAGAGAAGAAAAAAAGAGTTGGATCTAAGAGAACTAAGCTAGAAGGTAAGAGAGGAGAAAAGAGAAGATGAAGGAAAAGAAAATGAGAGAAAAAACTTGAAACCACAAAAAACCTAAGTAAAGAAAAAAGAGAAAAACAAGAGTTTTGGGTGAAAATTGAGTTGATGTGAGTAAGAAAATAGTGTATGGGAAAGAAAGAAATGAGAGAAAGAAAAAGGAAGAACTAAAAGATTAAAAGAACCAAACCCAAAGTGAGAAATAAAACATGAAGTTAAATAAAGAAAACTACCCAAAAAATCTTTCCAACACCGGCAAGCCACTGTCTTGGCCACCAATAGTCACCACAGTAGTTCATCCCTCTTCTAAAACCATTCACAAGGTAAGTCAAACCCTCTTTCATCCATTTTTCTTGTCCTTCCAATAGTTTTTGCATAGTTAACATTATCTTCATTTTATAAAATTGTGTTTTCATCTTTTAACATATGCATATGTGTATAAATATTTATTTTTGAAAAACAAAATAAAAAACAATGTCAATGAGTTTTATCATGTTATGTCAAAACAAAGTCATATTTTTTGTTAAGCTTAGGTTTTAATAGTTGGGTTAACATGTCTCCTAATTTTCAGAAACCAACATAGGCCTAACATGAAATTTAGGTTTTGATAAAATGAGTTGAATAATGCGTTGATGAGTTTTCATCAAGTTTGTGTCAGGTTTTGATAAAACTTGGATTTTGATAGTTAAATCAACGTGTCTCCGAGTTCTAGGAATTAAAGTAGGCCCAACATGACATTTTCAAATTGAAAAAGAGGTCAATTATTAGTCTACAAGTCTCCTCGGAGTAGAGACTAACATTGCACGAGCATAGTATTCTATTCAACTTTTCATTTTAAAAAATAAAATGATTATAAAAAAAGTCAATAAATAATATAAATAAAAATATAGATAAATAAAATAAACTATAAAAAAATCATAAAGGTGTAAGATTCCTAATTTAATGCCTGACATTAACTGAATGATCATCCATCAATAAAAAAAAAAGACTTACAATAAGCTCAAAAAATAATTTAGACAGTTAATGACATATGTAAAATAAATTTTGTAGAAAACATATAGCTAAGATAATCTTTTCTTGGAAATAATGTAGTAAGGATAATTTCTACCTTTTCTTAAGCATAACTAACTAGGTCCCATTCATGTTTGTTTGCCACACATTTGAAACAAAATAGAAAAAAATGGAAAGATGATATGTGCCTAGGCCTAAAAAAGTGAGCTCATGCGTCTAGCCTTCTTGATTTTTTTTCTTATGTTTAAGGGCGAACAATACGTTGTTCATCCTTCTATTTTTTTCTTATGTGTAAGGGCGAACAACACGTTGTTCATCCTTCTATTTTTTAAAGATAAAAAAGATGACTCATTGTTTGTTGGTTTAGTTTTTGGCCAACAAAGAGGTGGATGGAAAGTCATGTCAAGGTTTTTAAACCTAAAAAACCAATTTCCAACCAATTTTCACTTAAGAACATCATAAAAAAATCAATAAACTAATATTTAACCACAAACAACCCTAAATTGATAAAAAAAAAGAAGAAACACTAGTTAAATTGAAAGAAAAATTCTTCCTTAACCCCGATCTACTTTTTCTAGCGATATGCAAGTTCAAAAATATCTCATTGACATTTATTTCGTCAAGAGAAACTTATTAACACCAAAATCAACCTATTTAATCACTAGAATGTGACCAACGAACTTAGTTTTTGGTGAATTTCCCTCTCCTTGTAAATTTTAAGGACTAAAATGTAAAATACATAAAGTTTAGGACTAAAAAGTTAAACTCTTAGAATACAGGGACCAGGATTGAAAAAGATAAAAAAGTCAGGGAATAAAGTGTACTTTTTTGTGCTTTATGAATAGTAAAAAAAAGAGAAAAAGGATGTTGTTTTGCCTTTTAGTCAAATTTAATCACTGTTGTTTTAAATTGTTTGAAGTTGATAAAATTTAACCCAATCTTATAAAATCCAACATTAATTCAACGTGAAGACTTTTTTTTGATATTGTGAATATAATGCATCTTACGAGCTAAAATAAATTATTTGGTTCAAAACTATGTTAGCATAACATGCAATAATAAATTTAAAAGGAAGAAAAAGTTCATGAATTGAAATGTATAATTGTTAAAGGGCTAAAAAAAACTAACTTATGCACACTGTAGCACTCTTAGTGTACACGAGTCAACAATAAAATAAACAGTTGTAGCACTCCATAATGCGCATAAGTCATAGTCAAATACTGTTTGAACAGATATATCATTTTATTAGCACTAATTAATATTAAATCCTTAACTATTATATATAAAAAAAAGAACATCATTTTTTTAATTGATATATATATATATATATATATATATATATATATATATATATATAAGTATCCATTAAGAGCACGTTTGATATTGTAATAGTAGTTGCTTTTCAAAGTATTTTTCACTTGAAAATACATTAGTACATCAAAATGATCAAAAATTATATAAAAAAATTAAACAATTTTTTTTTTAAAATTTTAGAAACACGCGGCCACCGCGTTCCTAAACAAGCTTTAAAGATAGTAATGTAACAGGTTATACCCTCCTCTCAGTCACATATTAATCAAGTTTGGGGCAGGGAAAAAATTAATCAAGGAATTTTATAACAAATTAGCTAACATGTCAATTATCTCCAATACACAAGTTATCTTAGGTATCCAAAATAATCATTTTTTTTTGTCATTATCAACATTTTTTTTTATTTTCTATCAGGAAATAAGAAAAATAACAAAACTTATTAATTAGGTGTGATGTGAACCCAAATATAAAGTAGTCTAAGAGTACTTTAAAACAAAATAACAAAGCCTAAGTCTTATTAAATAAAACCTAATCTACATAGTAACTTTTGAACTTTATCAAAAAGTTTTTTCGATGTCTGATTGCTATGAAATCTTAACTCTATTAAAAACAGAGCCTTTAGAATCTTCTGGCAATATTTTAGCTCAAACCAATTGTCAGATTGAAAGTTATGATCATTAACATAAAGTTATATGGTCAAGTTCTAGTATATGTTTAAGTAGCTGCATCTTTTTCTTGGTTCATAATGATGAAGTCTTGATCCTTCTTAGAACTTAACTTAATGCTTGATGCCACATTAGAAGTAATTCTATATGCATGCTGGGCCCAAACATCTCAAATTAGCTCATTAAATGCCTATTTAATCATTTTGGCTCTTGCCCTTATAATTGGTCCAATTAGCACATATAATGGGTCATGTGGTGTTACAAAATAATTCTCATCGTTCCTCCTCTCCTTAAAAGGATTCGACCTCGAATTGTCACCTACATCAAAAGAAGAAAGATTATAAATATTAAATGTAATAATAATAATATACTCACTCGAAACTTCCAACTTGTATGCATTATCATTAATCTATTCAATGACTTGGAATGAACCATCTCCTCTAGGATACAACTTAGATATCTTATGGGATGTAAATATTTCCTTTCTTATATGTATCCAAACCCAATCACCAGGTTAAGTAATAACACAACTATGACCTTTGTTAACTTTAAATGCATATCTTTCATTCTTTTTTCTTTATGTGTTGTCGAACACTCTAATAAAGTGTTCTTGATTTCACTTTTTTTTTAATTAAAACTTATTTTTTCTCTTAATTTTCCCTCAATACTCCCTTTTTTTTTTCTCCCTTCTCTTGGCCAACTCTCCATTTTTCCCTCTCTTGATAAAAAATTACTTTTTCTCCTCATAGCCAAATCTAATTTCTCTCTCATCTTAAGGCTTTTGACCAAAACACCATTTTCATTCCCATCGGCCTCACTTTCTCTTTTCAATTTTAATTGATCCTTGTAAACTTGTTTTGGTGACAATGTTACATGGGTGATGTATTTTTCATCTTTTACAAATGAACACCTAGTCTTAAACCTATTAGATACAACCTTTTCCTATCAAATTGTCACGGTCTTCCTAAAAGTAAATGTCTTACATGCATAAGAATAACATCACATAAAACCTCATCATTATACCTTCCAATAAAAAATAAGATTAAAACATGTTTATTTACCTTTACTTTCCCACATCTATACAACCACTACAATTTATATGGTCTAGGATGTTTTGTAATAGGCAAATTTAACTTTTCCATAAAAGTGGTACTAGTTACATTAATATAACTTCCTCCATCTATAATCATATTACACACCTTATTACTAATATGGCATCTTGTATGAATTTTTTTTCTCTGCAAATCATCTTTTTTCACTTGAACACCCAGTGCACGCCTAACCTCAATTGACTCACCCTAAAATGGATACTCTACCTTATCATCACTATCATCCTCAAGTGGTGGAATTTTCTTATCATCAATGTCATTTGTGACTTCCACCTCCTAATTGTCTCGCAAGATCATAACTTTTTTATTTAGATATTGAAAAGCTATATGACCTATTTCCAAACAGAAAAAACATTTAATATCATAATTACAAGGTGGTTGGGAATTAGATGTACCTTTAATATTGGACGAGACTTATTTCTTGCCCTTAAGTGATTCAACTTTACTCTTTTAGACATCCTTATCATCTTTCTTCCAATTCAAAGATAAAAACAAACTAAAACTTTAATTAGGCTTTGAATTTCCCTTTCTTTTGACTTTTTTTTCCACCTTTGTAATCATATGTATCATGTCTTCTAACTCCACATAGTATTGTAACTCCACAACATTCATTATCTCACAGTTCAAACCATTTAAAAACCTTATCATGATAGCTTCTCTATCATCCTTTATATTTGCTCGAATCATAGCTACCTCCATCTCTTTATGGTAATACTATACACTCCTAAAACCTTGAGTAAAGCTTTGCAATTTCTGATACAAATCTTAATAGTAGTGATTGGGAAAAAATCTTTTCCTTCTAATCATCTTCATCCCTAAGTATCAATAAGCCTCTCATGATTCCTCCTACTCAACACAAGTTGATCCCACTATATAATAGTATAATCAATAAACTCAATCATAACTAACTTAACCTTTTTTTTTCTTGTGAGAGTAATTATGATAATAAAAAATCAATTCTATTTTCTTCTCTTATTCTAGGTAAGTTTCTAGATCATTCATTCCTTATAAAGATGGGATTTTAATTCTAAAACTCCACTCCAAAGATTTCTATCCAAACCATCATGAACTCGAACATTTTTTATAAACCTTATTACTAAAATTCTTGTTTTGTTGAATTCTCTTTAATTGGTTGAATGAAGCTTTATCAAAAGCAACTGCATCTTCATGCTCATTCTTATTTACAACCTCATTTACAAGTATATGAACATGTCTCTCTTTCCTCCTAGCATAAGAAATCTTTTAGGATTGTTCCTCTTGCAAATTAGCAATCACGATAACTTGTCTATTTATCTAATTTTTTACTTCATTGAATGATATTTCATTCTTTTAAACTGTTGTTGTGTTACTTGTAACACAAAGAATGCACTCTACTTCTTCACCTTGGGTGACAAATCGTCTTTGAAAGACGTATTCATAACTAGAAAAATAATGTTAGTAGTAAACTTCATGCACTCCTTTACATGTTTACACTCAAAGATGTGTCACTCCACTCACGTTTCACTCTTAACTTGACTTTTCTTGATATTATTGTCACGCCCTCTTGCCTTTTACCACTCTTAACTCCCCTCCTTAGTTCTTTCAGGAAATAAAAAAAAATCAATTATAAAGTTTCAACTTATAAAGTTCAATCAATGAATGTCAAAAGACAAAGGGGCAATCAAGAAAGCAAAAATGCATTCAATAATGACTCAATAAAAACTCGAAATAAACTTGAAATCAATACGAGACAACTCAATAAATCCGATTTCTATATTGAATTCAATAAGCTCGAAATCAATATAAATTTATACCAAAAAATAGAAACCACAAGAGATTTATCCAAGGTTGCCAAATTCAACAAACTCGATTTTAATCAACTCCATTTTACGATTTGATCTTTATATATATATATATATATATATATATATATATATATATAATTAAAGATAAATTTTTATTTTTTTATATATATATTTTGATAGAATACTAGTTTGACAAATAATTTTTTTTAATTAAGAAAGACATAAACAAGAAAAAAATCAAGGTAAAGCCGAAATAAGAAAAAAAATAATAATGAAACTATAAGGTCAAAATTAAAAACACAAAGAAACTAGGGTTAGGCATTTTTGAGAGAAAATTGAACCTATCAACAAAAAACAAGACTCAAAATACAAACAAAACTAAATTTAAAGATAGATAAATAGACAAAACATGATTTTAGAGCCAAGATTTGATACCAACTGATGTGAACCTAGAATGTAGAAACTCTAGAACTCACAATCAAGATTGAGTCCTAATTTAAGAAAGCTAGAATTAGATTTGATGAAACCCGATGCAATGATTCTAAACCAAATAACAATAATTATTGGATGAAAACCTTGACTTGTTGATTAAAATGAACCAAGAACTAAAGTTATGAAGTTGAACGCCATAAAAAAAAAATCTTTGATAAGTTTTGAATAGTTTAATAAAGAACTAATAACAAGAGAAATCTTCTTCAATATTATTTCTAAAATCAATGAGTTATTACAACTTATAAACTAAAGAAAGTATTTATAG
>Ga0325410_1007943_pt1 | contig 11544 bp, 1 predicted proteins | sample PopdelMetagenome_16_FD_206182 | JGI IMG/M metagenome (GOLD analysis project Ga0325410, IMG submission 206182) | Populus deltoides microbial communities from Bellville, Georgia, United States - Xylem-PdIQD-R3 | ecosystem: Host-associated > Plants > Phyllosphere > Stem > Wood/Secondary xylem... | reverse complement strand
TAAATCTGCAATTTGGATTGTGAAATCAGGATAACGCCTTGTAAAGTAAATTGAAAAGTATTATGAAGTTTAGTTCAATCCAACGTTGAATGATAAAATAAAAAAATCAATTAAAAATGACAAAAAACAACTCGAGTTAACTCAAGCTAGCCTTTTAAACCTGCGATATAGATCATGAGGCCGAAATAATTTTATAAAAATAAATAAAAAATAAAACTCTATTTCCAACAAATCAAATGTTGAAGGTTAAAATTAAAAAAAATATATATGTAAAATTATGATAACTCCACATAAAGCATATTGAAAAAAAAAATACAAAGTTCAATCCTCGAACAACCTAATATTGAATGATTAAACTAAATATAAAAATATTGAGTTGTTGGAAGGTAAAATTGAGAAAAAAATTTAATTAAAAAAATCCAAAAAATAAATAGAATTAAATCAGGACATGTCAAATGCACAATCTGGATAATGAAATCAGGACAACCTCATGTAAAGAAAATAAAAAAAAACATTAAACCCAATTTAAAAAGGATCTCAAAAAATAATTAGAGTTAACTCAGGTCAACTTGACAAACCTATAATTCGAGTCATCAGATTGAAATAACATCATGAAAAATAAATCGAGAAAATCACATAACCAACTTAATATTGAAAGATAAAATTGAAAAAAAAATCATTTAGAAAAAGCGATCGAAAAAAATTTAAATCAATTGTGGTTAACTTGTTAAACTTGTGATATGAATTATAAAATCGGAATAAATTTATAGAAATCAAACCGAAAAAATATCATGTAGCCCACTAAATGTTGAAATCGAGAAGAAACTTGTATAAATCCCAATATAGAAAACAAAAAAAATCACAAAACATAAATCGTAAAATAATCTAATATTAAATAGTGATAAAATAAAATAAGAACAAGTTGTTAAAAAATATTTTTTTAAAAAAAAACAAAATAATATGTCAATAATTAATGTTTCGAGAGTGTCAGTACATTAATTTAGATGGATGATTTACTGTCTTGTTAATCACATGTTCCAAAAATTAGTGCAAAAGTAAAAAGTGAAAAAAGTCGAATTGTTTTCCCACAGAGTTAATGATTTGGTCATGATTGGGTTGACCAAGTTTTAATCAACAAAAAGATTTGATTGGATCTATATTCGAAGCAATTCAACTACGAATCCAGCTCTGTTAGAACCAAGACAATTGGGTTTCGAGGTCAATCCTCCCTCTACCTTGTCTTTTACCTTCACCCCATCACCTTCTCCTTGTCAAACTGACGCGGGCCTGTTTTTCAAAAGATCATATGTGCTAAGAATCTTATGGCAATAATGTGATTCTCGTGGAAAAAATAAAAAAAGCCTAGACAATGATTTTTACGATTTAAAAACATTTTTAAAAAAGTTATTTTTTTTTTTCAAATTATTATTTTTTTATTTTTTCAGATCATTTTGATACTTAGATATTAAATATAATTTTTAAAAAATAAAAACATATCATCTTGATACTTTTCCAAATAAAAAACATTTTGAAAAGCGGCCGTAACCATAATTTCAAACAGGTTAAGATCCATTTTTCCTATTAACTGCTGTCGAGTCGCTGGGTATATTCCAGGTTGCACAAGACAACAAGACAATATTTGTATTTTTGGATTTTTGAGATAATCAATTTTTTTTCATTTTTTAGGAAACTAATTTTGGATATGATATGTATTTAACTAATTATGCCATCCATTGTCTTTTTGCAACATGGAAGAAGAACAAAAAAAATGTTAATTGCCATGTATTTAGAGCATGCTACGTATTATAGTAATCATTGATTTTTAAAATAATTTTTTGTTTGAAAATATATTAAAATAATATATATTTTTTTATTTTTTAAAATTTATTTTTAACATCAATATATCAAAAAGATTTAAAATAATAATAATTTAAAGTCAAAAAATTTTAAATTTTCTTAAAAATATCTTTGCATTTATTTTAATGGTGTCTTACATTCATGTATTCAGCCTTGGTTAAAACAAATCTTGTTACATATCTTTTTTTAAAAAAAGTTTACTACTACTAAATAAGAACCTGTAAAAAATAAATAAATAAAAAGAAACTATAAAATAAAATTGCAATCTAAAGGGTAAGCTGGAAAAAAAAAAGTGATGGCAAGTACGAACCCGACGAAAAAAACAATAAAAAAATTGTCAAAATTATTTTAAGCTGACGCGTACCTATATCTTAGCTAGAGTTTTACTAATTGGCAACGAACTTTCACAAAACTACGTTTCTGCCATCGCATTCAATAGTTCATTTGTGCCTTGCAACTTTTGAAAAGTTGACCACGTGTCTGCATATTAAAGAGAAGGTAGTTAAAAATATTTAAATTTGTTCCTTAATTATTTAAAGTTATTAGACTGTTGCCCTAAAAAAATAATGAATAAAATCAGAGTTAAAATCCTGTTTGGAAGTATGGTTGTGGTTGGTTTTTAAAGTGTTTTTTTATCTAAAAATATATTAAAATAATATTTTTTTTATTTTTTAAAAATTATTTTTGATATCAACGCATCAAAATGATCTAAAAACACAAAAAATATATTAATTTGAAACAAAAAAATAAAAACTTTTTAAATTTTTTTAAAAATATTTTTGAAACGCAAAAACAAACAGACCAGCGACTCCTTATACTATTTTTATTTTTATGAGAAAAGATCTCTCTCTCTCTTTTCTCTCTCTTTCATGTAACCATGTAGTATATAAATGCATATTACATAGCTGTCGGTCCATCATTTTTTGATTTTTTGTTGTTAAATTAAAATTATTAAACCTAGTATAGCTAAGCAAATTAACCAATAAGTCGACTCGTTTTTATAGTCCAGGTTGAGTTTTTTTTTTTAAAGAAACAATTTAGAGTTATTCTCGTAACAAAATGATAACAATTTTTTTAATATGATATTATTTTAATCGATCTAGATCAACTTAATTCAATCAGTAATATTTTAAATCAAATTGTAAAATTACCTTACAATCACATTGGATTTAATAAATTCGGTGTAAAAATCAAGTCATTCTATATCAATATACTTGCTCTTTCTCAGCACATATAAGTAATTTCTTTTAAAATTCATGTCCTTGTCATTAAAATGGAACAGCATAACCATCCCATAACTAGGTTGTTGGCAGACAACTCAACCTAGCAATTGGCCGGTGCCGAGTTCCTTTTAGAGGATGGCATGCTCAACTTCTTCCATTGCTTGCCTAATTATTCAACAATCCAGTCTAGTATTTTGGCTTTATAAGGCAATCAATCTTCTCGTGGACGAATCGCGAGCCGAGGTCGGAATTCCAGTCTACTTCGGCATCAAATACCTCAATAATATGTGAAAAAGAGTGTTTGTTTTTGTATTTTAGTAATGTTTTTGAAAAAATTTGAATTTTTTTTTAAATTAATATTTTTTGATGTTTTTAGATTATTTTAATATATTAATTTTAAAAAAATAAAAATAAATATTATTTTTATATGTTTTTAAATAAAAAACAATTTAAAAGACAACCACAACCACATTTTCAAACATATTCATAAATAACTGAAACTGAAAGCATTGTTTGCCTAAGTTAAAAGTTGTGAAAATGAAAGGTGTGCATAGGCATTGTGTTCCTAGAGCTTATTTAATATAATTATTATTTTCTGTCACCTGCATATGAGGGAGAAAGAAATTTTGCATATCAACCATTTAGTAGGTGGTTCAGTGATAAAAGTTTGAAATTAAGATATTTGCTCTTCCTGTGATTTTAGGTTCGAGCTCTGTGATTGCTAATATTGATAGCTATTAAAGACTTATCTGGTCGTTAACTTCAGGGCCTATGAAGATTAATCAAGGTGCGTGCAAGTTAGCCCGAACATCTCATGTCAATAAAAAAAAAAAGAAAAGAAATTGAGCACATCTATATGCATAAATTGTGTTTAAATAGTAGAGATATTATCTCACAATATCTCCTGAGAATTAAAACAGGAATGGTAATACAAAGAAGATAAAATAATTCATGAATTATGATATTTTCTGAGATTTAACAAGATGAATGGATGATAGAGTGGATTTCCAAGGGAGCCGAATTTATTATATATCTTAAAGATCAATGGATGAAATGCAAACAAAATAGTTAATTGCATTTACTTTCTCCGTGAACACGTAATTTGCTAGAAAAATGAATTCACGGTGAAGAATTTAACTACCTCAGTCTTTCATAGCAGACCGCGTGGGGAAGTACTCTTTGTTCGAACGGTGTTTCTTTTTCTTTCAATCCTTCAGATTTTTCACGCTTTGACCCTTAATTTTGTTTTTTTTTCTTATTTGATCCTTTAAAATTGTTTTATTGTTGGTCTTGGTAATTTGTTTTTCATGCATATAGGATCTTAAGGTGTCCAAAAAATATCTTGTAGCTCGGATAATTCTTAGTTTTGTGGAACAAAATTCAATTTAATTGATTTAAAATAATCAGAGCTTTCAAGACCAAATTTGAAGCTTAAAAAAATATTCAGTTCCTTTTTCTTGTTAACATTGGGGACTAATTTGCACAGCCGAAGGAAAAGTTCACGTCTTTTTTTTAAGTTTGGTCCCTCAACTCTCTCTTTTTCCTGATTTGGTCCTTTTATATTGACTTTATTTGAAAATTAATTTGATAATTTTTTTAGTTGTCTTGATACGGCAATCTTGCAATATCAAGGGGAATCTTTGGTGCTCGGGACCAAAATTTGGTTTTGCAAAATGGAACAAAATTCAACTAATTTAAAACAATTAAGTGTCAAAAAAACAAAAATTAAAACTAAAATAAATATGGAAACTATGCTGCGTATTTGACAGGTTGACTCGGGTGGACTGAGGTCATGTTTTGTACTTTTAATTTTATTTTTTAACATTTAATTTACTAAGAGTTAAGCTTTAGATTTTTTTATTTTATTTTTTATAGAGTTATTATATTCTTATTTAATTTCTACTTAGTTATCAAATTAGATCATGAAAGTTTTTTAAGAATATTAAAATGATATATTTCTATAATATTGAAAAACTTTTATTTATTTGGAGCTGATCATCATGTATGTGGTTTGGTTTATATGTTGTCATTGATGTTTTTTAAATCATATTACTAAATTAATCATAATTATTGAACCAAGACAAATTAATTACCCTTGAGTTTTTTTTTTTAATTCTTTAAAAACATTACCGTTGCTTCAATACCTGTTTCAATGTTAGAAAAATACTGGTTTGGCCATGGCATGGCGTGGACCACTAATCTGTTACTTAAGTGTAAGTGGCAGCAACAATAATAATGTGTTGCATGGCATCGGAGAGACAATCATATGAAGGTGGATTATAGCTAGAGCAAATGACAGCAATGGACGCCTACCCAAACCGTGTTTCAGGCTTGTGTAAGAGAGTTGACCGTTGACCAACAGTAGACGAGCATAATATCGACGGTCAAGCTAGACGGGTCAAAAAGTACGCTGACAAAGGCAATAGGGCATGGAGATCGGGTCAAAGTAAACAGAAAATAGCCTATATATAGCTGGAGAAATAATTAAATCTACAAGGAAAAGATAAGAGAGATTCATGTTAGTGATGGGCCATATTCATTTTTTTGTTCGAGTACTAGGGGACATTAGCTATAATGCATGGCGGTGGCTTAAAATTAAAGGGAAGATTTATCATGTTTTTTTGGTTTGAAACGAGATATAAATTAGGAGATAAAAATAATTACATCTTCACTACATGATTAGTAAATATACTCAATGGCCTGAAAAAACAACATTTAATTATTAAATCTTTACGAGTTTTTTATGTTTTTTTTTATTAACATGAGTGTCCGGATCAATTTATATGTACCTCGATTAATCTCACAAGCATGAAAGTTAAGAATTTTTTAAGTTTTTGAATGCCTTTGTTAGTAACGGGCCATATACTAGGGGATATTAGCTATAATGTATGACGATGGCTTCAAATTAAAGGGAAGATTTATCATGTTTTTTTGGTTTGAAATAAGATATAAATTAGGAGATAAAAATAAGGGATGCCTATAATTTTAGATAAATTAGGAGATAAAAATAAGTAGATCTTCACTACATCATTAGTAAATATAATCAATGGCCTGAAAAAATAATATTTAATTATTAAATCTTTACGAGTTTTTTAGTTTTTTTTATTAACATGAGTGTTCGGGTCAACTCGCATGCATCTCGACTAATTTTACAGACATGAAAGTTAAGAACTTTTTAAGTTTTTGAACGCTTTTATTAGTGACGATGGCATATACTAGGGGACATTAGCTATAATATATGACGATGGCTTCAAATTAAAGGGAAGATTTATCATGATTTTTTGGTTTGAAACGAGATATAAATTAGGAGATAAAAATATTTTTAAGAAATCAAATTAAGAAAATATAAAAAATACATGATAATGTGATATGCTTGATGGATTGCCATGGAAAATAAGCAAGACCTGCAGCTCGAATTCTACATTCAACAAGGTACAGAGAAAAGGAACCTTGTCCATTTGGGCATTCGATTCATGAGATGCAATCATGCTGATTATTCATTATATATATATATATATAAACATGTAGTCGTGCACAATTAGCTCACGTCACTACATGTCACTAGGGTGGGTAAATTGACTGAATTGTCCAGGATATTCATGAAAACTAATCTAAATAATTGAATATTTTTTTTGAATTTTTTAAATAATTTTGGTTCATTTTTTTAAAATTTCAATTCAGGTTTGGATTTTAAATTTTATGAATAAAAAAAAAACAATTCCAACCATACCAAATATAAAAATTCATTATAATTTAAATTCATATTAAAAACCAAGTTCCATGAAGCCCATCAGTTTTAAAAATATAAACTTAAACTAAATATTATTTTAATTCGGTCTGATTCAATTTAAAAAAATTATCCAAACCAAATCATATGAATTGATATTCACCCACGCTCACTACACACTCCTCGATTTTTTTAGGAGACGAGGACCTTCATCAAAACAGTTCATGCAAGCGGGGAAAAAAACCCATTTGAACGTTCATGTTTTTTTTTAGGGCTTTTACAGGTATGGTCAAATGTGGTTGAGAATTTGTTTGACTCCGATTTGGGTTGGTTTATGTCCACCGCCATTAACACACTCTTTTTTTATATTTATTGTTTCTTTTTACCTTCCCTGATAGATACAGTCAACGCCATGGACAGGAATTTTAAGTCGATTTTTCAGTTCATTATAGTTTTAAAACCCTAATTTAGCTACCTGGATCTTTGTCATTGGCTTTCAAGAACTCATTGAAACCTTGAAATCTTAGGGGAAAAAAAAAACGAGGCAAAATATCTATCAACTTGATTTAATCAATGCCATGCTACTGTAATTCATCGTATTTTATTTGCCGCCCTAGCCTAGCTAACAACGGTCCAATTGCTGGCACGTGATTAAACAGGATTTTGACCATAAGAGATGGCAATTAGAGGGGAGAAAATGGCCGGAACTGTTCATTACTTTATTTCCCCTATCAATTTGCGACACATAAAAGCTTAGCCTAAAGATTAAGATTTTTATTAAAAGTATTAAGTAGGTCACTGGTTTGAATCTTACAAACTTCAAAATCATTAGAGATTTATATAATTATTAATTTTAAAATTTATAAAATTAGTTGAGATTTGCACAAACTGGTTTAAATATTCATTTTAACAAAAAAAAATATTATATTAAAAGTATTCAAGTTTTAATCTTGAGATAAATGTAATTGGATTTAGAGTGATATTATAATACTATGGTTAAAAATATTTTTTATATTAAAATAATATTTTTAGCATTAAAATGATTTAAAAAGCTTAAAATAATTAATTTTAAACAAAAAAAATTAAAATTTAAATAAATAATGTTTTGACCGTAATTCCAAACTTTGTTTTTGTAGAGATGGAAACTGGCTATTTCATTGACCGACCCTTTAGGTCGGAAAAATATTGATTTTAAAATTCTTATATATATATATATATATATATATATATATATAAATAATAGCACAAAATCTTAAATTTCTCCATCTTTTAAGATTTTCTAATCTTTGTGCTTAGGTATAGTATGGACGAACAAAAATTGGATTCAAAGTTTGATATTGAGTGGCTAAAGCGTCACTCTTTTTCATTTTAAGAGATCTTTCTATAATAGTAAAAAAGAAATCAAGAGGCCGTCATGTACAAAAGCATGAACTTTTATGAAATATTTACAAAACTTGAAGGATCTTTTCAATCTTGGACCGGCTCAGCCACTGCTTCTAACTATTAATTAACCTTGAGAATTTTGTTGGCATCAGCTACATGAGTTTTAAGTTTTATCTAGGAAATTTTTATTGTTTTTTTATATTTAAAATATATATTAAAATAATATATTTCTTTTTATTTTTTAAAAATTATTTTTAACATGGCATATCAAAACCATCTGAAAATAAATAAATAAAATTAATTTTTTAAAATCTTTTGAAACAGAGAAACAAATTTTCTAAAAAAATAAAAATAAAAATCCCAAGAGACAAGACAGAGGCAAGGCATGCCAAAGTCGTACTTGTTGTTAAGGGTGAGTGAAAAAACTAAAAAACTGATCAAATCAGAAAAAATAACTAGAAAAATCGAATCGTGAAAAAAAACAGATTAGAATTTTGAAATAATCGACAGTCCGGTTTTACAAGCCTGAAACCAAAAAAACTGAATAGAAAAAAACCGAGTCACACCGAAAAAACCAAGCCAAAACAAAAAATAACCATGTCAAACCAAAAAAAACCTAAACAAATCAATTTGAACCGGTTTTTTTAAAAAACTAAACTGAAACCGATTAATTTAAACTAGTTTCGGTTTGATTTCAATTTTTTTTTAAATAATTCTTTTTAATTATTTTTTTTAATAGAAACCAAATCAAATTGAAAATTATCTTCCTACTTGCTGTCTTGATCGAAGTTAAAGCATTTGATATCTCTTGTACATAAACTTCGCACTAACAATTGTTGCAATCAAGATCTGAGAATCATACTTATCCAGGCATTATTTCTAATTTCATCAAGTGGAATAAAACTTTGTTAGAAAGCAGGTTTTAATTTTTATTTTTGTACTCTTGATTTTTTTTATATATTGATATTAAAAATAAAATTTTAAAAATAATAAAATATTATTTCAATATTTTTCTAAATAAAAAATACTTTAAAAACAAACCTTTACTAAACACTAAAACACACTATAATTATGCTTAACCTAGTAATCAGAGCACAACTTGCGAGTGAAATTCTGACTCAGCTAAAATATCTGACAGAGTTTGATTTACTTGACTGGGTCAGATGACATGAACAGACAAAATTTGATCAAAACCGATTCCCACATCCTGATCCGGTCTATTTAATTTGTTAACTGTGATCCCATGCTTATCAGGCTTCTAGATACTAATGGGCATGCCACATCATTAAATAATATTTGATATGGTGGTGATGGGCAGTATTTTTTTATTTAAAAATATATTAAGATAATATATTTTTAATATTACCACACTAAAATAATATATTTTTTTTTAAAAAATTAAAATATAAACTGTTATATATAAAAAAAGCATGCTATTAGTAATAAATTTGTAGTTAAAAAATCACACTTGAAGCCCCACAGCATCCTCAGAACTTTATCCTAATCTGCTTTGAAAAGACACCCAGTTAGCAGAAAAGACAACACAAAAGGAGTAGAACGAGGAACCACAAGAGATCTTTGTAGCTTCGTGATAAAGCTCAAGTGCACTAATAATGCTTAGCTGTAAAACAAATCAAGTTCAAGCAGTGTACATGTATGCTGACGGACCGACTTTTTTTTACTTTAAAAAACCCGTACAAAACAAGGAGTATCGGTGTCTAATTGGATTAATTAATTGTAAAGGGGTTCCTAGGTTGATACAGTTACGTGCGAGTGAACATTCTTTTTTATGCCATTAACAAGTCATTGAGCGTGTTTATCAGTATAGTTGTGGTTGCTTTTTAAATAACGTTTCGTGCTGAAATACATGCTAATAATATTTTTTTATTTTTTAAGAATAATTTTTGACATCAGCACATCAAAACGATCCAAAAAGCACAAACCACATTTAATTTTAGCCAAAAAAATTTAAAATTTGATGAAACGCAATTACAAACACAATACCAAACAGGCCTATTGTCTGAGATTGCAGTGCGATATGATTTTCAAAATAGTATTTTATTTTTAAATATATTAAAATATTTTATTTATTTTTAATATCAAAATTTTAAAATCATAAAAAAAAATCAAAAAAATATTAACTTAATATTTTTCCGAGTTAAAAATGCTTTTAAAAAACATAATAAAAACAAACAAAAAGAGAAGTAGTTCTAGAGTTATAAACTCCGTCTGGAAACGCGGTGCAAATCATTTTTTTAAAATTAATTTTTTTTATTAAATATTATTTTTTTTGTGTTTTGTATCTTTTTAATGTATTAATTTTAAAAAAATAAAAAATATATTATTTTAATATATTTTAGTATAAAAAATAATTTAAAAAACAATTCCAACCAGGCTTTTAGACTGACGGCACACTTGAAACAAGATAGTGGGCAAAGGGAAGATGGCAGCGTGTGATATTTTCCTGGTTTTAAATATTTGTCTAGTTCATTGAGTTTCGTGGAATAGTCAAGTCACACGTTGCTCTATGGTCTGAGCTTATGTAATGAGCTAAATGGCCATGACAAATCACTCAATGATCTAATCAATCACTTAGGGAACGTTTGGTACTGTGATTGTACCTGCGTTTTGTGCAAATTTAAATTTTTTTTTGGCTAAAATTGAGTGCGGTTTATACTTTTTGGATCGTTTTGATGTGCTGATGTCAAAAATGATTTTTAAAAAATAAAAAAAATCATTGGCATGCATTTCGGCATGAAAAACCATTTGAAAAGCACCCGCAACTACACTGCCAAACACGCTCTTAATGATCTAATCAAAGTAAATCACTTAATGATTTATTTTGATTTTCTGTGACCACCATGACAGGTTTGTTCACTACAAATTTTGTATCCTATTTTTGTTACTTTCTCTAGCAAAATCTCACCTGACTCTCTCTAACTTTCTTCACTGGAGAGTAAAAAACTGAATTGCGTCACTGCATCCTAGGATGGAGTCTCTAATGTATACTTGCCTGTATTTGTACATGCAATACATACTCGGAAATACATCATCATGATCTTCGTGTTTTTCTTTGTTTTCTGTATTTTTTACCGATCATCTTTTCTTGAAAATAAATATTGTTAAACCGTGTTTTTTAAAAAAAAAATTAAAAAACTTTTAATAAATAATTTACTCCAAGCCTGCTAGATTGAAAATGGACACACCTAGTCCACGGAACACTTTCATCTGGAAAACGGACACCTGTCCACAAGGTGACGTACCAAACCATCAATGGCATGAATATTATAATGTCTGCAACGCGTAAAATGGTATCCAGCAACTCTATTAAATTAACATTATAAGGGAGATTGT
>Ga0325410_1007940_pt1 | contig 11547 bp, 4 predicted proteins | sample PopdelMetagenome_16_FD_206182 | JGI IMG/M metagenome (GOLD analysis project Ga0325410, IMG submission 206182) | Populus deltoides microbial communities from Bellville, Georgia, United States - Xylem-PdIQD-R3 | ecosystem: Host-associated > Plants > Phyllosphere > Stem > Wood/Secondary xylem... | reverse complement strand
AATAAAAATTACAAGGACATATACCTTTCTTGTCACCAATGCTTTAGGAGATTATACAAAGATGATTAGCGACTTTTTTCGCTGTTGCTATCTGAACTAGAGATTGGGTTCCAAGCCATACTCAAAGAATAAGCATTTGAGATCCGGAGAGCAAGCTAACGCACTTCATAAAAAAAAGACATTATGCACGAGTTCAACAAGAAATTGGATACCTGTTAGAATTGATGCAGGCGACACGAGGAAAATACGGGTAGTCGCTAGCAAGGTCATTTATTGGATGAAAGGTTGTGTGACGATGCTGCGCTATAGTGAAGAGAAAGAAAGAAAGAAAGAAAGAAAAGGAGCCCTCGATCACCATCGACACAAGACAAGCTGAGAATTAGCAGACGCCCTCTAATTACTTGTAGTAAACAATAGTTGAATGGGGCTGGACAGTAGCTCGCATCCCTGTCATAACAGTAGCTGTGGTGGGATGACCTGATTCGAAATATTATTTATATACTCGGATGATCATAGAAAATAAAGGATAATTCAAACCATTGAAAGATTAAATTTAACATATGTTTTAGTTCAAATTTATATGAATATTTAATTGAGATTTATTAATTAAATTTTATTTGTTGGTTTTAATTTAATTATTGTTAAAATATTTTTTTTAATAGGCTTAATCGCTTGTTCTACTTAGAGTTTTAGTACTTATATTCTATTTTTTAAATGTTATGGTGTTTTGATAATTAATTAAAAATATTGCAGAGTTATACATTTCCGATCATTTTTTTTTCTTTTAATTCTTAGCTTTTTTTCTCTCTAAAAGTTTATTTATTTTTTCATTATTCCGCATCATGTTGTTGATTAATTGAATGGAAATATGCAGGAACTCACCAACATCTCTATCGGGCTTAATCAAGTCTCTTTCAATATCAAGCTCGCGCCATCCATCATGCAGTTGCAGGCATAATATCATCCAAAGCATGACTTCAGTATGTTGGGCCTGAGTTGGATGCAATGAAAGCTGTTGCTGATGCTCATGCTAAACAAAAGGTCTCTGAGACTGCACTACGGGATTTTAAGGCCCAGCTAGAAGAAGACCCAATCTTTCATAGGCATCTATCATATCCCCATATGACATTTTATTACAGCAAAACTTCTGCAGGTTGATTGAGCTATTCTCAAGGGTTGAGATTGCTCACATCGCTGACCTGATTGAACTGCCCATAGATCACGCTTCAAAGTTGGAGAAGAATCAAATGCATTAGAAAATGTTGACAAAGATCGGTCTTCGACGGATCTGTTTTGTGAGAAGAAGGTTTTTGATCAGTCTTCGGCTGATTTGCAGGCAGCTCTAGTGATAGTGGAAGTGACAAGGATAGCGAGGGTGACAACAATGATAGTGGGAGTGACATTGGAAGTCGCGGCAGAAGCAGGAGCAGAAGTAGAAGCCTAGTAAGAAGTGGGATTGGGAATGGCAGTGATAGTGAAAGCGATGCTTTTTTTCCAACAATGAGGGTTCTGATAAGGATGTTGATATCATGACAAGTGATGATGATAAAGAACCCCAGCATAAGTTGCAGGCCTCTGAACCAGGATTATCAGCATCACCTGATCCATGGAGGTGTGTGCCGAATGGGACCGATGAGAAGTTTAATGGCAATGGATTTGATGCAGTTGACATTGAGGGTCACACCTCCGCTCTAGTTGACATTGATGGTGCCATAAATCTGATGCTATTGACATTGATAAAGACTTGGCTGGTGATGAAAAGGACATTGAAATAGCTGCAAGTGATGGTTTGGCCTCCAGTGAAGGTGAAGAACTTGTGCAAGGAACAAAATCCATTTTTCCTGATCATGATATAATTCAAGAGCGCCAAATATTCAGAGGAAAATTATTTGACGATAATGATAACCTGTTAGGGACAGCTTTAGGCATGAGCAGTTTGATAGCTCAGAGAAGTCACCCGTGTTAACAACCTATCACACCTATCGCAGCTTGGCACTGCTGGCACTGCCAACAATTATGAGAGTCAATGGAGAAATAAGGATACACGAGATCTCTTGGAGAAAAAAGGGTGGAGACTCTCACAATCTAGCCTCAATTACTGGATAGAGGTTGAGTGGTCTTGGAGCTCTAACGGCAATATATTCAAACCAAGATGACAATCCAATCATGTCTATAAATTCATCAAGTTCAAACTTACAGTAACTATGCATGGTAGTTCAGCAAATTTACAGGGATTCTCTGCTATCAAATTCTCTATTTTCAAGCTGTCATCGTAACAAACTCCTCTGCTATGAAGCTGTCATCACAACAAATCAGTACTGTCATTTTCCAGATTTCATGGGATTCCCCTTTTATTTTACAGCTGAATCATTGTATTTTATTAGTTTAAATACTTTACTTGTATAGCCTAGTAGTTCATGTAGAAAAAATAAGAACAGAAACTGAATATTCATTTGCAAAACACCCTGTCAGCTCAGCTTATTTTTTTCTTTAACCCGCAGAAGTTAAAAAAAAGAAGAAGAAAGCCATACATACCTGCCAAGACTGTTGGTGATGCTGGACTGCAAGGTGGAGGCTGCACTACTAGTAGAGGAGTAGAAGGACTACTAGATGGAGGTTGTATTGTTAATAAAAAAGCAGAAGGAAGGACTGCGTGGTTGGTGACACAAAGAAAGGCAATGTAGTGTTCTTTTGTAGCCACACCAGAGAGCCTTTCCTGATTACAAAAAAAAGAAGAAAAACAAATCCTTCTACTCTATGACAATAAGATTAGTTTACTATGTCTTTTCCTCTTCTGAAACAGGCGCACAAGGGAGTTAAGTTTTCTTTCCTGTTCAAGGCATAATGACAACGAAAATAAAAGGGAACAATTCCTATTTTGTGATAGAAAGGTCAGCTGCGAAAACAAAAGTGAACGACTCCAATTTTGTGATAGAAAGGTCGGCTCTGCAAACAAAAGGGAGCATGGAGAGGACAAAATCTTTCCTGCAAGCTAATCTAAGCCTTTGGCTTTATCTCGTGATCAAGACGGTTATGCAAGTGGATGATCCTTCATGCTTTCTATTTGTTTTTCTTTCCATGAAACAAATACAGCCTGTGCTAGTGTGAAACCAAATTCGATAGAGCTGCATTCACAATTGCTTCAACGGCAGCAAAGGGGGGAATGTTTCACTTGTTCCGGGAAGGGATTGCGTGGACTGATAATGAAACTGAAACTGTTGAGAGAGGGCATCTTGACTCGCATCTATGCTCCCATGGTTATTGGCCATGGACTTACGGAATCTGATGCAAGCCTGATCGCATATGTTTTTTTTTTTTTCTTTCTCATCACACAAAGTGTGGGCTTACTTTACAGTAAGCAGCATTGATAATACAAAATATATAATGAATAAAATTCATAGTTTGTGCACAGCATGAATGAATTTCTATTGTCTCGAAGTGGTTTTGACGAGGTAGAGCTCAATAGCTATGTCTCATCCATGCAAACTTGACGCAGTAGAACATATGATAATACGTGATTCCGAACAATTAATTAAGACCTGTTATAACTAGAGGAGCATCCCTCTAAATAGATTATTAAATAGATTATGTGGATGATATAATATATTTATTTATGGATTAATTAGACAGGTGTATACATAAAAGGAGGTCTAGTCGTGCTAAACCAAAATAACAGCTCAAAATAATCATAACTTTTGATCCGACTTGTCATAACCTATTTTTTGAATTATTCTCCAAATTCACTTTTTCTCTTCCAAAAATCAAAAAAATATATTTGGAGTAAAAACAAAAAAATTCAAAAAAACATAATAACAGTGAGAAGAGGATGACGGAGCGCCCAAATAATGGCTAGAAATTGGTTGAGGAGGTTCAAAAATACAAAGATTGAAATTTAACAGTATACTTTTTACTGATGAAGAGCCCTGTTGACAAAAAAAAATTTAATTTGAAGAATAAAGGTCCAAAAATAAATATTTATAGACTCAATTAAATTTTTTTAGAGGTTTAATTGAATTTATAGAGGGTTTGATTGTAAGATAAATTGATTTTAAAGTCAATTTGGGTTTTAATTGAAAGAAATTAAAGTTCAAGGGTCAAATTACAATTTTTAAAAGTTGATTTGGTCAAATCAGGGGTTTAATTGCATAAATATTGAAGTTTAATGACTAATTGAGAACTTGATTATAAATGCAAAACCAAGGACAAAACTGGTAAAGGGCGTTGAAATCTGGGGTTTGAATTGAAGTTCATCAAGGGTGTAATTAGAAATAAATCATAAATTAAAGGACTAAAGCGTAATTGGCAAAAAACAAACACTATTCATATTCTTCTTCAGTGAGGCTGGTTGGGTGGCTTCCTTCCCAAGGCGTTTGACGCCTCATTTCTTCCTCAAATTAGATGAAATTTGCACGCAAACGATCCCCTAACACTTGATTACACGACAGTGTAAGCCGTTCGGGTTGATCGAGGCTGAAGAGATGGTGGCACCGCCCCAAAGTGGCCAACCTGACTAGCTATATTCCTGAACAAAACCGCGTCCTCCACTGTTCACTAGGCCAAGCAGCGCCTGCCCAGACCAAAATTGTTGGGCCGGGTCCAGCCTAGTCCAAAACTTTCCAAAAAAATTCCTTTTAATTTTTTTTTGTGATTTTCCCGTATATTTTTATCAATTTTGCTTAATATTAGTTTGTATTTTTATACCGTAAAGATACAAATTTGGTATTAATATACCCGATTTTTGTCAAAACATTGCAAAAAATTATATAAAAAAAAATATTTTGTTTTCATGCATACGGCCATGTCTCTCAAAAATAGAAAGAAAAAAATCATATCGTTTTTTTATACAGAAAACACACAAAAAAATCCAAAAATATGTTTTAGCATGTATATTGGCTTTAATAACAAGTTTATTATAGCCATGAGAACTAGGGCAATATTTCAAAAAAAACCCAAAAAATATTTTGTTTTCTTTTAGTATTTGGGATTACGAATTTATACGTAAAACGCATTCCTGATATTAAAAAGGTAGTTTCTTTTATATAGATATTAGAACGGATAGACTTTTACTCGATAAAATAAGAATCTTCTTACGGAGAAGGACTTTTCTTAAACCTTAAATAGAAGAACAATTAGAAAACACGGCAAAACCTTAGTTTTGTATCATATAATTAAACAATGTAGCTTACCTTAGGTAGGGCGTATTTGGGGTGTTAATACCTTTTCTTTACGCAACCAGTCCCTGTACCCGATCTTTGAGACCGGTTAGGGTTCCTAGTGACCAAAATACTAGGTGACGACTCTCATTCCTGATTACATCAAACCTACGTGAGAAGTTGAATATCGCCGCGGCGCCACACACATGTGACACGACTGTTGGATCGTACTCGAATTTTTACAGAAGCTTTTGAAAACTATTTTTCCTATAGTAACCATTATATTATTTCATAGACAATTGGATCTTTGACAGCGCTACCATGTTACCAAGTACTGCTGCATTACTAAACTTTTGGGCCATAAAGATGCACCTTTGCATTTAACCTATTCGAGTTATCAACATTAACGAATTCTTTAAAAAAGTAAATTCAAAGTATTAGTTCCTCTCAATCATATTTTTGAGACATGCTAACTTATTTTTAAATGTAAGTGAACTTGTCTCGAGGGAGCATCTGTAGAAACCAAAATTTTCAACCAATCAAATTTCACCATGTGTTATTTTTATTTTTACATGGAAAGATAAAATAAAATTGAAATAAATAACATGAAAAATAAATGAGCCTTCATATATTTCTTGGCTAATGAAAGGTTGACACATGGGATGAGATATTCAAGATATGTTGTCATAAATGTAAGATTCTATAAATAAAAATCAACCAATAAAATAATGTCATGTGATATTGAAAAAAGGTCCTGAGAGCCCCTACAAACCTCTATAAATAGAGGGTCCACCCTAGAAAAAGTGAAAAACAATTCTTAGAGATTCAAATTTTCTTTAAGGAAAGTTCTTCAAGTAAAGAAACTCTCTCAAAAGTTCTCAAGTCTCTTTCATCTACGCTTAAAATCTGCAAAGAATAAATCTCTATCGGATCAAGCCTAAACTCCTCATAAGAGTTCTTCAACACTTTGAAAACAAATCAAAGGTACTCTTCAAAGTATCACATCATCAAATCTCGCTTCGTAATACACGTCTAAATTCAAGTTCTTGCAAAGCACAAATCTTGGCTTGATTTCACAAATAAATTAAGTCATCATATATCAAATTCAAGGGAAGAATCAGATGATTGTCTTATTTTTTTGAAAAAATATTTTAGATAGAGATTGCATCTGGTCATATATATTTAATAAAATCATATATTTGAACATGTGTGCTTGTTTAATTTCAGGTGCTCAAAATTATATCTACACATACAAGTCAGACTATACATGCTTGTGACTGAAAGTATTTACAACGATGCATGTCATAATTCTTCTCAAATATAAAATAAATTCTCAACTAGAAAGAAAAAAATTTAAATAAAAGTGAAAAAAAATATTTTAAAAAAACAAATATATATATATATATATATATATATATATATATATATATATATATCTAAAACTAAAATTAAAAAAATTGAAAAAAATAAAAATAAAATTTGAAGAGAAATGCAATTAGAAGTGAAATTGAGAAGAAAAATTAAGGAAAGAGTTAGAGAAGTTTGTAAATAGTTTTTAGACGTTGCTCCTAGATCAGAAAGAAGTCAACCATCAAGAGATGCTACAAGATCAAGAAATAATTTCTTATAGGACTCAAAATCTTCCCCTTTTCGATTAACAATCTCTTCCTTCCATTATGAAGATTCATTTATGAATTCTGAACATTCATATCTCTTTTAGTAGTAGTCTGAGTATTAGGGAATATCTTATCATCAAATAAGTCAAAAAGGAAATCCCAACTTTCATTTCCCTTCTAAGCTTCTCATTTCATACAATAAACTATTTTTCAACATTTCTTTACTTCACTCGCTTTCGAGTCGACGAAGAAAAAAAGACTCTTAAAAGTGAGTGAGAGGTATGCAATCACCGACTTGAAGTAAGCTAGGGAGCTTTTTACAAGATTTTCTTTCCAACCTAGAGATCTAGTTCCAAAAAAAGGCTAGATCAAGTATGTTGGAGAAAGAAAAAAAAAAGCATCAAATGCTTCTGCCATCGAAAAAGGTTAAGTCACTACAATAGCAGTGAGATAGTTTCTCGTAGGTAATGCTGTCACATCTACATCAGTAGTTATGTTGCTTAAGGCTTTAGTTAGATAGTTAGCTTATAAACAAAGTACTAAGGCATATCAATAAACTTTTCCAATAATTAGCATAGAGAAGAACCAAATTTAAAAAAAGTTGGGACATTAAACAAGCATTTCAAAGACCTTTTGTAAAGTGGTGGTATAGGCTTGAATGGTGACATAATGGATTGTGCTCCCCGCATTTACCCTAATAGACAACTTAAAAGAGGTCGAATTAGATGATTTGAAAGGAAAAAAAAAAAAAGCAATTTTATCCAACAGTTGGAACATCTTCTAACCTAAAACATTATAAGGGAATGGAAAGAAAGCTTGCACCACTAAACTAGAAAGCAAATGGATAAGCATTCCATCCTAAAATAATTAAGGCTAGGCTATTCACTAGGTAAAAAAGAAGCAACTAGTCTTGTTTACATAAGCCTTTATAAGAGAAAAGAAAGAGATGAAGCTACAAACTTAAAAAGAAGAAAGATCTCCCTCTGATCTGACAAAGAAAAAAGGTTGTTGGGACTTCAATCAGTATGTCTTTCTCAACTTAATTAGATAATTGAGAATCTAACATCCCACACTTTTAAATGCATTTATACTTAGTTCTAACGATCTTGCACGTAACAAATTGGGTAAATTTTTTTTACATCATGTATAAGGATATACCATTTATTTTTACACATTAGTAAGTTTTCCAAAACTTTTGATATTACATACAAATGTCTTGATTACAAATTTCTTTTTCTCCATTACCAAGACCTATATATCAAAGAAACTAAATAATCTGTTATTTCTTTTAGGAGAGATGATATCTTTCAAGATAATTTCATAAAATACATGTAAGATTATAGAATTTAAATGGCATTCAAGTAGTCATAATGATTAGTGTTTATCAATCTATATTAGCAACTCAACATTATTAACTTGCTTGTATAAATTCCATGGCAGACTTCAACATAATACTTTTTCATTCACTATTAATGAAATCTCCTCCTTTGTTAATATTTATTATTAACCACCATCATCCAACTCCTTATAAAATTCCTTAACTTACAATTTATTTCCTTACTTGTCTAAAATTTGATATTGCACTTCTCATTAGTTATCTTGTTGTATTTACTTAATAAATATACATATTTTATTAAAATAAAACACATGACCTTGTTAACCTATTTTTTTTTATCTCCATATTAATTTTTATGAAATGATCCTTGAAGTGATCATCTGGTTAAAATCGTTTGTAGATATGCATGTAACACATAATTAAAGCAGCTGTAGAAACACAAATTTTCCACCAATCAAATTTCACCATGTGTTATTTTAGTCTTTAAAATAAAGGATAAAATAAAATTGAAATAAATGACATGGAAAACAAATGAGCCTTCAAATATTTCTTGGCCAATGAAAAGTTGACACTTGAGATGAGATATTCAAGATATCTTGTCATAAAGGCAAGATTCCGTCAATAAAGACCAACCAATAAAATTATGCCACGTGGCATTGGAAAAGGACCTGAGAGCCCTTACAGATCTCTATAAATAGAGGGCCTTAACCTAAAGGTAAGGGGAGAGGATTCTGGGAGATACAAATTTCCTTCAAGACAAGCTCTGCAAGCAAGGAAGCTCTCGCTCTCTCTCTCTTCAAGCAAGGAAGCTCTCTCAAAGAGTTCTCAAGCCTCCTTCATCTACGCTTGAAGTTTAACAAGAACGAAGCTCTGTTGGATCAAGCCAAAATGCCCCATAAGAGTTCTTCAACAACACTTTGAAGACAAATCAAGGTACTCTTCAAAGCATCAAATCACAACATCTCGCTTCGCAACACACGCCCAAATTCGCGTTCTTGCAAAGCACAAATCTCGGCTTGATTACTCAAATAAATCAAGTCACCATACATCAAATCCAAGGGAAGAATCAGAGGATTGTCATATTCTTTTGAAAGAATATATTACATAGAGATTGTACCCATTCATATATTTAATAAAATCATATATTTGTACACGCGTGCTTGTTTAATTTCAGGTGCACAAAATTGTGTCTACAGCAGCTCATAAGTTATTTGTTTTCACGTATGCCTATTCTCTATAGCCTCTATTACCTTTAAGAAATTAACACAGAGTAACCACACATTCTTGTTCGTAGCCATAACTATAAAACCTTAATCAACTATAGGAATAATCACTTATGATTCCTTTACAATAAATTTTCATCCATAATAACTTACAATTTGTTTCAATCAACACTTGAAACAATATTTCTTTATTATCATATTATCCATAATAACTTGTATATTGATTTATATAATCATTCATTGTAAGTATTCTTACCACAATTTTCACCCATCAATTTTATTAGTTTCTTCTAGCATCTTTCAAGATTATCCATAAGTCATCCATAACACTTTCCAATCATTATGTTTTCATACCTTATTTCTCTTTACATATATAACAATACAATAATAGGTTGATTAATACATAACTTCACAATTCAAATACAACCATATATTATGCATGTTCAATAAATCCTTTACATATGCAATTGCATTTTAATTTTTTGATTCAAATTTCATTATAATTTCACTTATTATCAATTTACTATTTATTTAAATCCTTCCCTTGGTTGTCCCATCTTCCTGCGTAATGCGGGCTAACATTACCTTAACCCCATTCATAATGATAAGTTAACATTTACTTCCACACCTTGTCTGCTGGCAAATTGACATCAACCTCCATCCCAATGGTAGGTTGGCTTCAGCCTCCACTTATGGGCAGGTTGGCATTAACTTCCATATATAATGGCAAGTTGGCATTTCTCAACATTCATCACCTCCGCGTACAAAGATCACTTCTTATAATATAATTTCATGTCCATAATTTATATTTATTCTTTCTTGAAAAATGAATAATTCACACATAATATTTAAATTAGTAATTTAACTAATAACTTTGCTAACTAAATAACCACCTTATTTTTCACCCATGTGTTTTAGTCATTTAACATCTTAGTTTGTATATTATTATTTTCCCTTCCTAATCCATCATTCAATATTTCTAACTATCCTACATAGTTGTCACCAATTACCGGCCTCCTTCTAATAAATGATCAAAATTCCAGTAAACCCATTTTGTTTCCAACAATTCGGTCATCCCTTTAAAGATGCCATTTATTCTAGCCAACCTATGTGGTTTCTAATAGCCCGACCATCCCCTCACAGATGCCATTTATTATGACCAACCTATGTGGTTGCCAATAGCCCGACCATCCCCTCACAGGTGCCATTTATTCTGGCCAACCTATGTTCCAATAGCTCAGTCATCCCCTCACAAATGTCATTTATTTCGGCCAACCTATGTGGTTGCTAATAGCCTGGCCATCCCCTCACAGATGCCATTTATTCCAGCCAACCCATATGGCTGCCAATAACCCGACCATTCCCTCACGAATGCCATCTATTTTAGCCAACCTATTTAGTTGCCAATAACCCGACCATTCCCCTCACCAATACCATTTATTCTGATGATTAGATTTACAATATTATTCATTTCCTTGCTTTGCTCTTCGAACATTCAATACACATCAACAAAATAAAGTATTTGCAATAATACAATTTAATGACTTTTAAATTCTAATAATGTGTTAAACACCTACATGTTCCTCTAGTAGATCAAGCTCCTCCAACCGCATATGATTCGACTTTAGGTGTCCCTCCTGGTCCCAAAAGAGAGGTACCAACATGAATATCTTTTCTAGCCCAATTATTACATATATTGACATCAAATTCTTTTTACATGCTAACATATTAGTTCTTCCCATTATAATCCATATCTATTTTCACTTCTAAACATACTTTAGCATATACATCATACATATTGTTAATCTTTTTAGGCTTTTGTAATGCAGCAATTTCAAATGGTTATCCTTTTTAGAGAACTATTTAAAATCAACGATCTATATTCATGAAAATTATATGAAAACAATCAACCCACTCTAGACATGGATGATTACATATAGGATTAACTATTCATCTAATATCTAGCCTAATTTCCCTTTAATACTAGTCTAGTCCATCTTTGTGTATACTTTTTCTAGCTTGTTGATCAACAAAAAAAAACTTGTTGCATAAAAGGAATAGGGTTTTCTTGTTATGAAATAACATATGGTGCATTAAAACTCTCTATGACAAATTGTTGTGGTTGGTAAAAGGGTTGTTAGGCTATATAATTGGCAAATGGTTACCTATATACTTGCATGGCAACTATGTATCAAGGAAAACTATGCACATCTTAGTTA
>Ga0325410_1007934_pt1 | contig 11557 bp, 8 predicted proteins | sample PopdelMetagenome_16_FD_206182 | JGI IMG/M metagenome (GOLD analysis project Ga0325410, IMG submission 206182) | Populus deltoides microbial communities from Bellville, Georgia, United States - Xylem-PdIQD-R3 | ecosystem: Host-associated > Plants > Phyllosphere > Stem > Wood/Secondary xylem... | reverse complement strand
AGGTCCCCAGTTATGATTTATATTAATCTCTAACATCTTTTTGAGCTGCATTTTCAATGGAGTTTTAGCAAATTTTGAAAAAATATTTGTTCAAATTAAATTTTTATATATTTTTACATCATTTTGATATGTTGATGTCAAAAATAAATTTTAAAAAATAAAAAAAATTATTTTAATATATTTTCAAACAATAAAAACACTTTAAAATATAATCTCAACTAAACTCCCAGAACACCCTTCAAAATTTGAGATGCAGTGGGCGTGATTTTTTTTTATGATAAAAAAGTCATTCTCGTGCCAAGAAAGGAAAAGTCAAAGTTCCATCTTGCAACCTTCAAGAGATCGAAATTGAATTCTTTGAAAGACAATTAATGGTTTGTCGTGACCAGAGAGAGGACTGGGGACTCAAGCTTGGTCAGCATGGAAGAAAGGCCACATAGCCAAGAACTCTTGTAAAATATTATTTCATATTAATATTTACCGTTGGCTATTAATTTCTTGATATTGTTACATGTTTGTGAATTGGTTTTCATTATTATTCTCTTGAAGGTATTTAAATTTCATTTTTTAACTCTTAATTGAAAGAAGATTTAACTATAAATACATTTGATTAGAAATAATTATTTGATTTAAATAAAAAAATTATATAATATCAAAATCAAAATTTTACTTTAATCAATTCTCTTAAGAAACAAAAAAAAAAGTTAATATAATTTTTTTTTTCAAATATACTTTTAATCAATTTAACTCAATTTTTTTTGATAATTTATTTATGAAAAGATAATATTAAATTATAATTCAGAGTTAAAAACGACGGTTTTAGAAGTCATAGTTAAGATCGAGTTGGGTGCTCTCACTTGCCGTGTGCAAAACTCGCTCCAATCACTTTCATGAACATAAATAAAATATATTGTTGCCTTGGGTGATTTTTTTATGATAAAAAATTGTCTTCATTACATGTTTAATGAAACAATGTTTTCCTTTGCTCGTATCTTTTATGATGCATGGCTGAGGGGTGATTTTTTTTTTTTTTTGGTTCAATTTGGGCTTTTAGTTGTAAAAAACAACCAAATCAAAATTTTATAAAATATAAAAATAAAACTGAAATAGGTTCAAACCAAACAATTTCAGTTCGGTTTAGTTATTTTATATTAAAAACCAAAACTCAACCGACCGGTTTTGGTTTGGTTCGGTTTGGTTTCGGTTTGGTTCGGTTTGGTTATTTTATATTAAAAACCAAAAACTATATTGTTATTTAGGGTTTTTTTTTGGACTTTTCTAATGGGTTTGGTTTCGGTTCAGTTTTTCAGTTTCAAGCTTATGAAACCAAACAAAACCGAATATTTTTTAAAATATTCTAAAAGATTTAATCGGTTTTTTCCATGCTTTAGTTTTTTCAGTTATTTTGTTTTTGATTTTTTTCGGTTTAATTGGTTTTTTAATTATTTTGCTCACCCAACATCACAGACATATCGAGAGACTCGGATGATTTGGGTTTAAATTGATTTAAATTGAATAAAAAATAAAAAAGAAAATAACCTAATTTGACCTAATTAAAAACCTAAAATGATTTGAGACTTGGTTCTTCTAGGTAAAACTCCATTAAAATTCTATTAATATCTTTAAAAATAAATTATTAAAATAACATTATTTTAATATTATATATATATATATAATGTCCATGTAAATTAATCCTCCTAGCTCGTGAATTAAAACCCGAGAGTTATAAAATTTTGGCGGAGAGAATAAAGATTTTATTTTAAAAATACAAGTAGTTCAATTCTTTTATTTATAAAAGTAATATAAAAATTGATTTTCATATAGAAGAAATGAAGTTTCTTTTAACTATACCCATATTATATAAAAAACAAAATATGCAATACTCTTCATCAATATATACACACATCCATTTAAAAAGAAAATTATAACTGGTCTTCCTTGCTTAAGTTTGAAGGTTCGAGGTCATGCTCAAAATAAGAAGTCTTCTTTAGGGCTCGAGAAGCAAGACCGCACTTGGTCATATAAATAATCCTTTCTAGAAGGTTGAAAATTGGATCAGTCTTGACTTGGTTTTCACCTATATACCCTTGAAAGATTATCCCCGACGACAAGGAAGAAGATTTGGAAAATGTTACCGGAACAATAATCAAATTGTTTTAATTTGAAAACAAAATCAAGAGGGAAAAATTAATTTTGTTCACATAAAATTAATTTGAAATTAATACCAACAACAATTAAAACATGCAATCAACAACTTCTATTATCTAATGATGGTTCTGATACAACTATTGGTTTCCTGAATATTATACACTCAATAAAAATTATAAAATAAAATTATTCGAGAGTTCCTAGGATTTATTTAGATAGATCTAAAGTTTTTTAGAAATTTATTACCTGAAATCTGATTTTTTTCGGGTTTAAATAATTCCTTAAAAACTGGGTTGTTACAAATCAGAAGTCGTTTTATTGTCCGGTCTCCAAAGATAATCCACTCAAACCACCCGTGACAAATCTCATAAATCCCTATTTATAAGAGAGAGATTTTTATGTCAAGAGTACTAGCTCTAATATTGTGTTTACTTAGTTTTTATGTCTAACAGACAACCGCTTCTCTTTATATTTACAGGGAATTCTAAAAACCCTATAAATGACAAAATCTCTATTTTTCCCTTAAATAATATACATATATTATTTAAGGATAATTTTAAAAATTTAATCAATTAAGTCCTTACTTTTTTTTTCTAAATCTAAAAATATAATCTCTGTATTAATTATATTCTAATTCTTAATTTCTAAAATATATTTTAATCAAGTCATACTTAATTAAATCATCACAGTTTAATTTCTGACTAATGGTTTTTAATGTGTATGACTCATTACGTTTCTAATATGTTGGCCCAAATATAAATTATAATTCTAATTAAATAGAATTGAATAAGTCAAACAATTTAATTTATTATCAATTCAATAATTGATTAATTTATATTTAAAGATTAGGTATATCATCTAACAACATGTCATGATCCCCTCAATATTAGAAAAATCATTAGTAATTTGACTTAACCTTTCAGTGACCGATTTCCTAGTGTAATTAATATCTTTTCATTAATAATGTTCTAATTTAACATTAAAACATGAAGTATGTCTGTCATGTTAAACCATGCTTGTTCTCTACAAAATAGTCATTGATCATTTGATTAAAATTTAAAATTTTTTTCAAATCTCATTCTATCTTGGCCAAGGATTTCTTGAGTATAGATGAAACGTTTTCTCAAATTCATCTAGAATGATGAATCTCCTCTTGATCACTCAAATACCTTCATATGGTTCATGTTATACCTCATGTCTTCCCTTTCATTACATCGATTAAGATAACATGTAACAGGATCATAGCATAATATTTTTTATATAAGATGATTTAGTGATCTCAAATCTAAGAATCACTTATTTTTCTATATAAAATTCTCATATAATTCAGTTTAGTATAAATATATATAACAAGCAATTATATTAACATTTCTTTCAAACAACTACATCATCTTTACTTGCAAATGAACAGAACAAAAGTCCAAAAACCAAGAAGAAGAAGAAAAAAGATGAAGCGGTAGCATTCCATCCAGAAATGCACCACGAAAAATAACCATGGAATGAAGATATGATTCACTAATAATCTACCAATATTCTTATTTGGTTGAAGAAGCGGCGTCTTGATTCGGATGATGAAGAGAAAACTAGAATAGCTTTGATCAACTAAATCTATCATAACACATGTTGACAGACTCATAAATCCGCATGTATCGATGTATAACCCACAAGAATCAAATGCTAGTCCCCAAACACGTAACTAACAACCACGCAAAAGAAAAGCAAGTGATTGGTGGCTTGATCATCATCTACCACCAACTTTGTTGTTTGCACATCTGCTGAGAATACTCGGCTTTTCATCTCATTGATAAGTTGCACTGCCCTTGGATCCTTGTGCTGGAGAAATCCTCGGATAAAAACATTATAAGAACAATTATCTGGTGGGCGGCCATCCTCTTTCATTAGTCTGAAAGCTTTGTATGCTTCATCTAGCAATCCCTCTCTGCAAAGTCCATTGATTACTAAAGTCAAAATCCGAGCATCAGGCTGCAACCCTTTGACTGAGTTCCGAAAACAACTCCAATGCATCTTTAAGCTTCCTAGATCTGCACATGGCAATGATTATGATATCATAGATCACCAAATCATGAGGCTTCAAGTAACTTTTTTGCATGTCACAAAATAGTCCCAACGCTTGATCAAGATACCCTTGTTTTGTTAAGCCATCAAGCAAAGTTGAGTAGGTCATTAAATCTGGAAAATGGCTTTGGTCACGTATATCCTTGAAAAGCTCTTTTGCTTCCAAAACTCTCCCTGCCTGAAACAAGCCACTTATAAAAGTGGTATAACTAACATTGTGAAATAAGCCACTTATGATTTGATATCTCGCCTTCTTTTTCTTCTTTCCTCTAGATGCATAGCATTATGCTTGCAGAAAACGGATCTGAAATGTTTATCCACAGATGTAAAAATTATACTGAAACACCAAACCTAATATCCATGATAGTTGTTTTCTTTTGAACAATAGATACATGATGCTTGAAGAGAACATGAAAAAATTACAGACAATAGAAGATTCTAAATTCACTCGAGAAATTATTCAACACAATTTATTATTATATGCATGCTTGGAAAGTGTATGCACGCACCAGCACAAGCTCAAAAGTAAATGCTAGGAAGAGGGGAGTATGGAAAAGTGATTTTTAAAAACCTAAACGCTCACCTCCTCCCTTAGTCTGTTCTGAACTTTGTTAGTTACACAATTTGCTGTCATACTCCTCGGCTTCATTGATGGCATTTCTCCTGCAGAAAATGAGTGTGAAATTTTTATCCATGTGAACATTATGCAAGTAACCATAATTTGTGGTCATGATATCTCAGTCACATACAACAAACAAGAAAGAAAAGTATGACTTGATTCTAGAAACTGAGGAGGCTAGTCAGTAGCATTGGCACGTCTCAAACAAGGCAGTCGCTTGGATTCTGATGAATAATATATAATAGTGCTCAATGACCACTCCATGTGAGTATACTTCAATGTTTTAGTATGGCAGGCTTTGCGGGAAACCCTTATTTAGGTCATTGTGGAGGTAAAGTCCTGGTTAGTTGTACAATTTTTTTATTTTCTTTGGCATTATATTTCCTAATCTACGATTTTTCTCGAATTTTTTTACCATTACATGGTGTAAAGATCAACTATGTTACACCATAAATGGCAGAGTATCATGGCTACATGGATTACCATGGACATGTCAGAGTAAAAACGGTGGTCCGGGTATGTGGTTGCATTTGCATCCTTTAGCATCTAAGGTTTTTTAGTGCCAAAACAGCAACTGGGAGGACAAAAGTTAAGCAAAGAAACTAGGGAATCAGTAACATGAACAAGTGCAAACAATAGAGGATCACACATGAGTAAGTGCACTAGCATGCACAATAGCCACATTCAAATAGCTGGAGCCAGCATTGACAGAAAACAACTAGGATACCATCAGCTCAACATGACCAAAAAAGTAGCAGAAGTTTTGGGTTTTCCTAAGAAAATTACGTAGAATTCCACAAATTTCTCACACGTTTTTGCAACATGACACAAAATCACCACCAATTCAAACTTATGAGGCCATTTTTCTTGGCATCATTTCAAGGGTGGACCGTGTGTTGAGTTCTGGCCAACTGTCCACCGTAAGAAGTAGTGACTTTGCAGTCAAACCAAAGTCACCTTAACAGGGGACCCAATAAGGCTACAACCCATTTTTTGATCTTCAATACATGACACTACTAATGAACATTTTCAGCTTATAATGTAAAGTTCAACATGCAGAATGAGATGAGGCAAAGCACTTATAAAGCTTGGTGAATGCCTACACTGAAAGTCTCATAGTTAGTGTCTTGATGATGTTAATTGAGAGAGTTTAAATCTCTATAAGGGGTGCACAAGCATACAAAATCCCATAAGTTTTGCATTAACAAAATACCTGAAGATTTGGATCAATGTATCCCACTTGTTCGGTTTCTTAAGTACATCAACCACATGTCCCATCAAGATAATTGGAAAAATCCATTAGAAACAAGAATTGCAATGAACACAGATATTTTGGCATGTGCTGCTTGAAAAACTAGATTGTGATTTTCATTCTAAATAAGATTCAGATATGGACTCCTCGTATTTGATAATTCATGATGAAGTTCATCAACTACTGCACAGTAAAACTCGAGATACTGAAAACAAGGCAAATTATCATTTCCAGCAACTCTCGTGATACCCATACCAGAATTCTACAGATATATGCTCGATTGCAAGTATTTCTACAAGTATTTTTTTGGCTCACCCAACAAGTATTTCTACAAGTATCTTTTTGGCTCACCCAATTACAAAAGTTAACACTTTTAATCTGAACAGTCACTTTCCACAATTTTGGCTCCACAGCGCACTCTTCTTGATGCGCTCGCTCTGCTTACATTAACTCTTTTATAATCCACTCCTACTGGCCTACTTTTTTTCCTTCCTGCCTTGGGAGAATTACCACTTTCAAAATAAGATACAACAACTTCTTTTTTGCCTCCCTTTTTCGTTTAATTCTTGTAGACGAATCTCTTTGGTGGTTGGTTTACACCATAAAGGCGACTGAAGTAATAAAGTGGGTCAACATAACAAGATGATGAAGACACAATACCTTTCATGTTGGTTGGACAAGTTCAATAAACTCTTGTATCTCTGCAAAGCATAAGTGATCAGAGTAAGGAACTGAAAACATGTACTGGTGATACCTTTCTGCATATGCTAAATTACCGTCCAGCTTATCAGACGGCTGTCTTTTTTTGTAACGAGAAGTTAAGAGAGAACCGAAAAGATTGTCATCTCGGTTTCAGCACCCATGGAAGACCAGATGCCATGATTCCTATTGTTGGCCGCATTGTGTTTAATCCCTCTAAAGTTTCAACGCTGAGACTGTAACAAGGAACTGCTCGGACTCTTGTTAGAGAATTTTTAGTTGTTAATGTGTCATGGAATCCAAGAAGATGCATGGTTTGTAAACGCTCTGGCCACAACCAAATCTTCAAAGAAGGAAAGGAAATTAAAGCTAAAACAAACATGAACCAAAAATAGTTTGTAAATGTAATTTGCAAGTAGCTCACTAAATTTCTTTCAACAACTACTTTCTTGTAAAATGATGAGAAAATATGGGTGCCCTAGAATTATAATAAAAACAATAAACAGTCATGGTAACTGAGCTAAGAACTTTGTTCTGTGGTTTACAGAAACACTTCCTTCCTAATCCACGCATATAGAAGATTAGAATTTTCCATCAACATCAACGATGATTGTAACTTTATGTTAAGCACACGTGAAATGTGAATTAGAAGCTCTTCTTTCCCCAAAGTATCAATCCCAATAACGATGTCATGCTCCGGATGAGAAGCAATGATATCAACAACCTGTCATTACCAAGTAATTTAACTAGTAAGAAAAGTTGTATAACTGATCTGTTTCCTATTTTGAAGCACTGTAATCTCCGCTAAAACCATAAACTCAAAATAAATCTACCTACTTTCATGACTATTCCTAAGACACGAATACTAATCAATTGCTCACTATATTTTCTCATTTTCATCACCAACAATATTTAGCTCTTTATCCATGCTTCATCTTTATTAACCGGTATCCATTCTCAGCAATGCACGTTAATCGCTAGCACCTACCAAAAAACACTCAAAGAAAGAACTGCTATGTGAATAAGAAATATGTGAATCCTACCTGTTGAGTAGCAACTTCTCGAGTGGGAAAATCATAAGACGGATTACAATACGTATTATCCAAGTAAAGAACATCAACCGTCTCATTCTTGAGAACATTAAGTAGCCTACTCCTCGCATCCTTTGCCCTCTTGCTATCAACTTCCCATTGAAAATCCCCCGTATACATCAAGCATCCAAACTGATCCCCGCGAAACAAAAACATGACCCCTCCTGTTATAGTTCAATCCCATCAAATCTCCATAGTCAACCATCCAAAAAGTGATTTCCTGAAGGTAATGATTTCTTTTTCCGAAATCGATTCCTAAAATATCTCATGCATTGCGATTGAATAAGCAAGCGAACTCGGCCGGTGGGTTCCGGGATAAAAAAGAAAACATAAACAAATTGGCTTACCAGGGCAATGGTGGGTGTCGAGAGCCATGACATGAGCGGTGATTTGAGATCCGGTGGTCGGAGAAATAAGAGAAAAAGAATGCCAGATGTGAAGATCGACAACGCGAAGTAGAGAAAGGTTGAAATCAGGGAACTTGAAAGGTAAGAGCTTAGCGGTTAGTTTAGAGCAAAAGAGAGGACCTTTTCCCCATTTTGAGGTCAAGCCTTGAGTGTGGTCCGTGTGTAAATGAGTCAAGAAGTGTGCTTGGCTTGACTTGGTGAATCGGTCCACTGCAAGGTTGTTAAAATTACGATTTAACTCGTAAAATCGTACGTTTTTACGAGTTGATATAGGCTTTACGTGCTAAATCGCTTGTAAAACTCGAAAATGGGTAAAATCAGGTCAAAATCGGATAAAATTGTTAAAATCACGTAAAATCGCGATTTTACCACCGATTTAACGATTTTGCCCGCATGAAAAAAAAAGTCATGTGTCTGCCAGGTGTCGACCGCCTATTGGATTTAACAAAGCAAATGCAATTGCAATGTTTCTCTTCAGTCTTCTTCGCATTTCAGTTCATCATTCACATTCATAACCAAAAAAAATCCCTAAATTAAAATCCCAAAATTCCAGTTCCAGCCGTCCCTAAACTGAGGATTCCTCAGTCACTCAGTGTCTCAGTCTCTACTCTTTATCTCTTTCTCTCAGCCGTCCACGATTCCAGTTCATCATTCACAACAGACCTCGCCCCTCATCGACGACGTCCTTTTCACCAGCCACCGTGAGAACCAGAGTCCACCCAACAACAACTGCGTCTCTCCAGTCTCCATCAGATAAGTTACTCGGTTCATCTTGTTTCTCTGGTTCTCTCTTCTCTGTTGGTAACTACCAGCAGCTAGGGGTGCTTTTTTTCCCCTGTCTGTTTCTTACTTTAATGCAGTAAGCCAGTAATGCTAATATTTGTTTGATTGGATTCGCAGGCTCCAAGTTTGACTGCAATATTGATCTCCTCGGTGCTCACTACTCAGAACAGAGGTAAGAGTTTCTTACCATGTCCATTTCTTACCTTGTTTGTAATCTGTCATGGCTGTTGTTTAGGACCATTTGGTGCTTTAATCTTTATAGTTTAATGATGTTAAAGATTGAGATTTTGATTCAAAGTTTCTGTGACTGTCTATTATTGAGATATTGAAAATCAATTGGATTAAACCATGCGGTGTGTGTGTGTGTGTGACTCTGTTTTTTCACAAAAATCAATTGTCTCTGTTTCTTGATCTGAACAAGTTAGATTCAGGTTAGTAATCCATGTGCAATTTCGTTAGTCCTTGTTAGTTTTTAGTAATCTGTCGTGACTATTAGTTGCTAGTGAATTGAGTTGTGAAGCCTGTGATTATGTTGAAAATGCATGTTGCTTCTGTGTACCTATGCACCGGCACCCAGCATGCATTTGCTATCATGTATTGGGTGTTTGATGTTTCTGTTTCTTGCCCTTTCCTTCTGGCTTTTATTTCTATTTTTTTTTGGAAGCTGTAATGGTTACCTTATATGCATAAAATGTTTGGATTGATTACAGGGTTGATTTGAATTGATTCTTGAATTGTTGAACTTATGGCATCTAGGAAAAATTCTTCTGGTAATAGGCTTGATGTGGGATGGCAACATGGTATAGATATTGATAAGAATTCTAAAAAAGTTCAGTGCAAGTATTGTCAAAAAATTATCAGTGGAGGTATTTTTCGTTTTAAACAGCATTTGGCTTGCACTCGTAAGGATGTTGAACCATGTCAACAAGTACCAGAAAATGTTAAGCAGATGATTTTAGGTGTTTTGGTGAAAAATCTAGAAGCAACTAAAAAGAAAAGAAAGGCCCATCAATATAGTGTAAATGATGATGATGATGATGAAATAAAAGAAATTAGCTCCAGGGACAAAGGAAAGAGAGTAGCTAGTGGGAGTGGAAGTACACAAACAACTCTAAATCAATTGCTAAAAAAAGATATTAGAGAAGAAGCATGTCGACAAATTGCAAGGTTTTTTTACACTTGTGCAATTCCATTTAATTGTGTAAAAAACCCTGAGTTTCTTAAGGCACTTGAATTGGTTGCACAGCATGGGCCGGGTTTCAAGCCTCCATCCTACCATGATATTATAGAGAAGTATTTGAAGCAAGAAGTGGACCAAACTATGAATTTGCTTGAGGATTACAAGCTAGAATGGAAAAAAAAACTTGTTGTTCAATAATGTCTGATGGATGGACAGATAAAAAAAGACGTTGTATTTGTAATTTTTTGGTTAATAGTCCTAAAGGGACAATTTTTTTGTCATCGGTTGATACTTCTAATATGTCCAAAACTGCTGATAAGGTATTTGAGATGTTAGATGACATTGTGGAGAGGATTGGAGAGGAAAATGTTGTCCAAGTAGTCACCGATAGTGCTGCAAATTATAAGGCAGCGGGACAATTATTGATGGAAAAAAGAAAGAGTTTGTTTTGGACACCATGTGCTGCCCATTGTATTGACTTGATATTAGAGGATTTTGAGAAGAAGTTAGAGATTCATCAAGTAACTATTGTTAAGGGGAGGAGAATCACCTCATATATTTATTCAAGAACTATTCTTATTTCCATGCTAAGGCACTTTACGAAAGGAAGGGATTTGATTAGGCCTGTTGCCACACGGTTTGCTACTGCATATTTGACTTTGGGATGTTTGAATGATCATAAAATGCAGTTGATGACTATGTTTACTTCCAATCAGTGGAGTTCATGTAGGTTTGCAAGAATAGAAGAAGGGAAACGAATTCAAAATTGAGTTTTGGACAACAAGTTTTGGCATGATGTTACTATATGTATTAAGGCAGCGTATCCTTTAATTAAAGTTCTTCGATTAGTTGATTATGATGAGAAACCAGCTATGGGTTTTATATATAACGCAATGGATGAAGCAAAAGAGAAGATACAAGTGAATTTTGGTTCTGTGAAAAAAAAGGTATATATCTTGCTAATTTCTATTTTAAATGTTGTCATCTATTAATATGAATGTCTTTAGAAATACTTTCAATTGAGATATTCCTTGAGTGTAATGATATTTTTATTGTTTTTTTTTATATAGTTATATACCTATATGGAATATTGTTGATGCAAGATGGGAACTTCAACTCCACAGACCCTTACATGCAGCAACTTATTATTTGAATCCTCATTATCATTATAATCTCAATTTTAAGGTTAATGCCAACATTAAAATTGGATTATATCAATGCTTAGAAAGGATGATGCCTAATGCAAGTGAAAGGTGCAAAATTGACTTGCAACTTGAATCATTCAAGGATGCAAAAGGGTTG
>Ga0325410_1007933_pt1 | contig 11559 bp, 4 predicted proteins | sample PopdelMetagenome_16_FD_206182 | JGI IMG/M metagenome (GOLD analysis project Ga0325410, IMG submission 206182) | Populus deltoides microbial communities from Bellville, Georgia, United States - Xylem-PdIQD-R3 | ecosystem: Host-associated > Plants > Phyllosphere > Stem > Wood/Secondary xylem... | reverse complement strand
ATATTTGAATATTAACTTTTATTTACTAATTTCAGTTGGATTGATTTGCCAAAGCAGTACTTTTAAGGTAATGTTGTTTGAATTTTTTTGTTTCAGTAATGTTTTTCACGTGCAAATTATTTTTTTTAGCTATTTTTATAATTAGTAAAATCTTATGATTTTACAATTGGACCCTATACTGATCTAATAAAAAAAGCAATGTTAAGCTTGCAAATGAAAAAAGCAATGTTAAGCTTGCAAATGAAAAAAGCAATGTTAAGCTTGCAAATGATCAGTGAACCACAACAAATATTCACATGAGAATACCATTTCTACATGAGTGCTTTCAAGTATTGACCGGGAAAAGCAGCATAACTGGGTTCATATAAGCTATATGGGGTCTAATATCCTTTATAATGCATGTTCCCTTAGTAATCTCTTCAAATTTTTAAATGTCCATATTGAAAACAGAAAGCATATTGAAACAAAAGGAACAGCAATTCAAAAGCATACCTTCTCATGGTATTGCTTCACTATTTGCATAAACTGTTCAACTGCTTGAAACGATTTTGATCGAACATCACTGTCCAAAAGAAAAGCATTTCAGTTCATTTGCAATGAAGGGAAAACACTAAAATATGTATATATCATCCAAAGAAATATAACCTGTCAGGATCAATGGTAAGTACAACAACATTTGGAAGAATCCGAGTTGCGATCTCAGTGACATCATAATAAGAACTAGTGGCACACAAAGCCATTACTCCTGCCATAATACAAGTTTATTTTAGCAGGTGCACAAAACACCGGGATGTAATAGAGTGAAATAATATCTACTAATAAAAAATCAGCATAGACAGTAGAAAATAAAAAGAAAAACCTTGAAATGTATGAAACCTTCTCCCAAAACAAAGAACTTGATCAAAAGCAAATAAGAAATAAACAAAATGTAAAGTTTTGTACCTGCTCCTCTGGCAGGAGGAAAAGTATCACGCAGTGCACGGACTGTAAAAGCATTAATTAAAACTCTCTTCCTTGTCTGCTTGTAATTCAAATAAACAAGAGAACATTTTCACAAAGAAAATCTAGTAAATTTCTATTAATCAATGATTACAGAAAATTAATAGAATCCCTCTTCAACAAGAGTAGAATGCAATTCTTGACAGGTAGAACTAAAGACAACATGACAATTCACCGATTCTTACCCCTTCATTCAAGTAGATTGCGATATTCCCAAGTAATATGGTGGTATTTGTTCTAATTGCAGGCTCTTCATCAACCTACAGAAAAAATAAATATATGAAACCACAGACCACACAGTGTAGTAGAAGCATTCCTTTTGCTTCCATATAGAAGGTCAGAGGGAAAAAGGATTGTCAATTGAACGAAAAGAATTTCAAACTAACCCTAAAAGAAATGCAGAATTGGCAGTCTAAATAGTAACAAAGTAATCTAAATAGACTTCAGTAGTATCAACAAATAAATTGTGCAGACCTGTAGCTTTGAAAGATATTTCAACAAGGAGCCTGAAATAGTACGTTGAGAAAGCTGTAATTTCAGGTCAACACAAAAGCAACATTCAGGAAGGACTCAAAAACCACAATTAATTATTCACACAAGCATAACACAGAATGAACCAATAAACCTAAAACGGAAAAACAGCAGACAACAACAAGAACCACATTTGGCCACTGCAAAAGTTATACAGGTACCTTAGGCGCCAAAACCAGCATGGATTTAAGAGTCAATTCACGAAGCAAAGCAGATGTATCAGAGAACCCGGTAGCAACATGAGAGTAAACCTAGCCACATTGTTCCAATTTTGAGAGTTACAAATATTATGAAGACCACATTCCAAATAAAAATAACTAGCTTGCTTGAATAAAAAAAACACTAAATCATTTAATCAGTGATGCATACTTGCTCATCGACTACTTGTGCTGACAATGAGTCTCCAAATTGATCAATATGTTGCAGGAGACTAACACGAATAGCACGATCATTGGAGGAAAAAAGTTTCACAATAGTCGGTAACACCTGAAAAAAAAAATTGTAACTTACCTCTATGACATGACAACACTACGCAAATGGTGACAACATCATGGCACTTCAAGAGAAGCGTTATAAAAGTCTTTAAACCAACCCATGACCCATTAAAAAAAGATAATGTAAAAAGAGGCAAGGAAAAAGACCTTGACACTAAATTCTTCAGCTGAAAGCCAAGAACCCATTTTCAACAATGCAGTCAAAGCAGGGGCAGCAGCAGAACCAAATTCAAGGGCAGAAGCTAATAAAGGAAGTAACTGCAGAAACCAAGATGAAAATCAAAAAAGGAAAAAAAGTATATAGTATAGAATTCATGTTGACATACACATTAGAATCTGAATTTCCCACCTTTTTCAGTACAATTTGGCGAGGAAGTTGCTCTGCTAAATTTGGAAGTTTGCGGAAGAAGGTGTCCTTCTCAACACTGTCTTTCAAAGTAAGAATTTCCATAAAATGTATGGTGTCCACCAACTTATTCTGGAAGTATTCTGCAAAATCCAATTTTTAAAAAATTTAGTAAGGTACAATGGAAAGCTAAGCAAATTTAGAAGTTAAGGAAACAATGGGAAACAAAACACAAAGCAGAAACTACAGAAGAAAAACAACCAGGAGAAAGTATCTGAACTCATGCAGTCTAATTGAGCATGGAGATCTAACTTAAGGCACGAATATAATAGCAATTTCCTATAATATGTATTTGAAGAACTATTAAAAACATGAAAGTCAGCTTTCACTATTCCATTCATAAGAATTTCCAAAATCAGATTTAACTACTACTTTCTCCTCTCTTCATGCTGAGGTGGCCAGATCAAATAATGCTCCTCAACTCTCTCCAAATGACGACAAGCAACTGACTACAATAACTTAGAGACGTAGCTAGAGAACTCAAACACTCTGGTCAGCCTACCCTATGTTTGTCCATCGGTTACCCAATCATTTTAGTGCAATTATAGATTTGAGTGAAGTCTTCTTCAATTTACTTTCTGTTTGAAAAGAGGACAATATAAGTCAGCTTAACATTTTCTACTTCTCTTCTGTAACTGCACACACCTGTTTATGTTAATATAACTAGAGGAAATTTGACCTTTAATTGGTTAAGATAGCTACAGTAACTAGACTAGACTAATCAGTGCAGAAAAACCCCTAAACTCATTCTATAGAGGCTGTTTGGAAAGTAAATGATTGTGGTGAATTCAAATGAATTCATCACTTTTAGTCAATATTCATTTTTTGTTATAATTGATTTTTATTAAAATGAACTGAAATGGCTTTTAAAAGCCATGATTTTTGTGCACTTTCAAACCTGTGTGAAAGGGTCAAATTTGCTCAAGAATTCAGCTGGTGCAGGGACCCAGTTTTGGAAAATCAAAATCCCCTAAAGCTTATGAACATAATCAGGTAAATAAAGAGGGGAGCTAAAAGAAATGTGATCAGCACAATTTCTTGTCCCTATATTGTTGGGTGGCCACATTTTCTTAAAAGCCAAAATTATCCTTAAAATTTTATGAATGCAGCATTTTGAGATGGATAAAATAGGAATTTCATCAATTTTTTTCTCCCTCAATTAACAAGCTCTACCTCATTGAATTCTAATCCTTACAAATTTATACAAAATAAGTATGTTTAGCAAAAATAACTTCAGTTCAGTTGAATTTTAATATGGATCTGATGCCAGACATGCTGCTAGTAGGACTAGAAAGTTCCTCCAAGAATATAAACTACAATCAACTCCTAATAAGAACTCACCACTATTTTCTAGAAGCTTTGCTGTGTTCATCCTGCGAGAAGGCATAGAACTCAATAGGCGCTGATAATCCTGAAGTAAAGACTGGGGAAGAAGTAGATGCAAATGAAAATAAATCGTGAGTTGAAATCAAAGAAATCATCAAGGACATAATAAAACACAGAAAGAAGCCATGAAACAGTATCTAACACTATCATTATTACTAATATATGAGAATAAATTCCTGAAGGCAAACCTTTGGAATGGAAGCAGTGTTACGCAGCTCTTCTGTTTTCCCCAACTTCATACTAGTAAATAGTTCATATATAAGACATCCTAATCAATTAAAAACAGAAGGAAAAGGAAAACAATCAGATTGCGCGCAGAAACTTGCACGGAAGAAAATAAAAATAGCTAGAGATTATTTTTTCCCCTGCATTTCTTTGCCTCGCCACATGCTAATTTAACCAACTTTGTTTACAAGAGTTGCAATGCACGGTGCATAATGATGATAGATAAAGAGCTAATAGTAAGAAAACTTGGAACATTTTCTCATACTTGATAAAATTGACCCCAAAGCACAAAGCAAACAATGCAGAATGATTGTCTGGGGATCTAATAGTCTGAAGGTGTGAGGAAAGATGGAGCATATGTAATGAAGGGAGGGCTGTTTAAGAAGACTAAAGGGAAAGTGAGGAAATCCTCGGGATAATGTGGACTGCGTAGCAGAACATAAGAGTACAGCTAAGGGGAAATGAAATATAAGTGGCTAGGAATGTGGGTAAATAGCAACGGGCTTCAACAGTTATCATGGATCAACTACAGTAGCATTTGAAAAAGGAAAAGATTTTTAAAAGATGACTAAAGAAATTTCAGGGGTTTTATTGAAGAGCTTGTCTTGGCCTCAAAGAACAGAGAGCTTCAAAAGCCATTCTATTTGTAATATGGGTTGAGAGGCAATCCCCATGTCCATTGACAAAGTGAATAGACCAATAGAAACACTTGAATAATAGAGTAGCAACAAGTTTGTTATTCCTGTAGAAATGATCATGTTTCTCTAAAAACACAAATTGTTTTAAGTGAACATATATGCATCTTAGATCATGTGTTTAAAAAAAATGCAATATGGTGCCCATGTGACAATCATGGAGATGAGTCTATAGAACCAGCATCATATTCACATAATCTCCTAAAAAGGATCTACAAGGAAAATAAAATGAACATGTATTATCTTGTCCCGTTGAAAGGCCGAGTTCTAGTTAATTGAACAAATCAGTATAAGCACGCCCAACACGGCTTTTTGTTGATGAATGTCATTAAGTACAAAGCTAAGCCAACATATTAATTAAGCAACACATCAACAAATGGAGCAAAAGAGACTTACCCAAGCCCCAAGAATCAATGGCCCAAGGAGGAGATTTTCTGATTGCCACCCAATCAGACTTGGCCAACTCTATTGGTTTATATTGTGATCCAATAAGCCATTCATATTGCTGATGAAAAGAAAAGAAAAACAAGCATAAATAGTATGTTAAACCCATCCAGCTATAACCATTGCTAGTCTTTAAAACAAATCCACGTTAAACTATGATAAACAGAAAGGATATCAGCCTTGGTAATTCCTACTCTACCATCCACCACCATAAAGAATTCTATAGTTGAGTAATGGAAGAATGTGCTGAAAATTTATAGCATCAGAATAAAGTAAAACATTTTTATCATTGAAAACATGAGTTTACAAAGAACAAAACAGGCTGCATAAGCCTTAATCTAAATTAATCAAAACTCTTTCCTGAAGAAAAGAAGTTTATTAATCAATGTAAATCAGTTGACAAGGAACAAAATTCTCAAAGCAGTTCTCAAGAAGCAATCAGAGTATTCCTACTCGCAAATGCTGCTCAATTTTGAAAATTTAGGAATATAGTACAATATAAGCCTGATATAGGAGCAACATGAAACTTCCATCAATTGCTCACTTCCAGACACTTGAATTACCAGCATTGGTCCGGTTGCATTCCCATTGTTTCCATCAAACTCGGATAGAACATCAAAAGCATGCAACTTCCAGTCTAATGTTGGTGTGACAACGACACTGGCCAAACAAACATTACCGTGAACCTGCCATGGTCAAAGCTAGTCATAAAGTGATGCAAACAAAGAAGAATAAAGAAGGGGCAAAAGAAGTTAATGAATTTTTTCTGATCACTTGTAGAGATGAAAATGCTTACAAGTTTACAATCATTATTCAAAAAGCTCACAGCTTTAGCTATCTGGTTCAGCCCCCAAGCGTAATACTCATCCCTGCCATAAAAGGAATTATGAGAAAAAATTTAAGGAACCCCATTAATTGAAAGGTAATTAAAAGTGAAAGATAGCCCCAGAAAGGAAAAGGGTGGAGGAAACTGGCCAAAACACTCTTGGATAAGGCTTAGTTTGATTGAGAGGAGTTCAATTTCTAATTGTCGTTTTCAACAAGTGTCACCATTTTATGTATTGAGCATGTCATCTTATGTAGAGAAGATCACAGAATGAGAGCAAGGAATTACAGGAGATAGTCAACATCCAGCTAAAACAAAATGATCCTGAAGTTGTGCCTAGACTGTGTGTTTTTCACTACCAAATCAAAAGGTAGTTATAAATGGAAGTTCTTAGAATGTTAATCTGCATGTCAAAAGAAAATATATTATCATGATAAGGAGAGCAAAAGCTTGTGTTAGGAATTGTTTAATATATATATATATAAAGGGCCGCTGGAATTGGAATAGGCAAAATAAGAAAACAACACCAGCAGATTAGAGCAGTCAAACCTTTGTGTTCCTTCTAAACCTAGCTCCTTAATCTTCTCAGATAGCGGCATAACAGGCTCAGTTACTATATAAATAGTAATTCTCGAGCTAGAACCTTCAACACTTTCAACTTCAGTACTGTGAAGAAATGACAGAATATTTGGATGTCTGACCTGGAAAGAAAGAACAGTAGCTTCATTACGAGTGGGGCAATGGTTTGAATACGTAAATTTAACAATAAAGGATAGAAAAAGCCCTTATGATAAGATTACGAGAGCTTTAAGCAGGTCAAAGATTGTAAACGCCTAATTTCATTGCAGTTTGCAGGAGGATACAAGAAGCCTTAAAAAGGTAAACCCTTATCATAAATTATAGATCACAAGGAAGCAAGGATGAAATTAATATGTATCATAAAACAAAAGCTTGGTTGGTGTCTCGTAACAGGAAAAACATAAACACAAAAATGTGAAAAATAAAAGTAAATCGGTTTCAGGGACAGTTTTGGATTGAATTTTTGTCCTTCAAAAACAAGAAATCTTAATTGTCTGTCTCTTCTATCCCGGACAGTAAACAAACGCTAGACAGGATTAATAAAGGCAGAAATGAAATCAATTTTATAGCAAATAAAAAGAGAGAAGGAAAACTGACAGTACGAAGACGCTTGACACCATTACGAGCAGCAGCTAAATGGGCATCCTGTGCGTTACTTGCAGAAAAAGAAAAGATGGACACCGGAGATCCATCATCATCCTGAACATCAAATCAAAACCAACTGCAATTAAGCATCATAAGAGACAGATAAATAAAGGGAAAAGGAGAAGAGTAAAGGGTGAGAGACTCTCACCTTGGAGGAGGTGCCGCGATGGTGAGTCCAGGAGCCCCAAGCGGAGGGATAAGGATCGCCGATATTGTAAGGGAGATCTTTAAGTCCAGTACCAGATGCACCACCTACCACTCCTTTTAAAAATCTCAGCATTATAATTAACCCAGTCGCTGGGCTCGAGGACTCGAGAGATCTATTTCTAAACAAATCACAGATAGAGAGGGGGGAGGGGGGGGGAGCGAGAGAGAGAGAGAGAGACTTCGTTTCCTTTCTGTTTCTGTTTCTCTGCGTAAGAGAAGACCTGGGTGGGGAGGGGTGGGGGTGGCATCGGCAAAACAAATTTTAAAAAAATAAATAACAATATATACATAATTTACTGCTAATTGCTATAATAAAATTATCATTTCATTTTTTATTTTATTTATTTATAAAGCTTAGTCATATAAAAAAATAGTATTTGTAAATTTTATTGGGGTATTTTGATTAACTACTTTTTTTATATAGTGTAATTATTGAATTAGCCTTAAAAGTAAATTTTCAATATAATCATTCCAAAGACTTTTTGGATTTTTTTTAATGTATAGTGAAAATACTTGATTGCCCTTTATACTATAATTTTTTAGCTTTGCTTTAAGTGTATTTTTATATAGTTTTTTTTTTGTTATATCTATGGGAAGGGGTTTTTTTTCCTTTTAACACAAATCTAATATTATTAAAATCAAAAGTTGTTAGGCGCGTTTAGTCCACGTAGAGATGCATCATCTCTATCTACGTCATTTGATCAGCACGTAAAGTGCATTACGATGATTATACCCCATCTTTTTGCGATGGTTTTATAAAAGACCAGTCATCCTTTTCATAATAGTTTCACTCGTGTTGATGTTAGAGTTATGATTAACTTCCGATTGACTCTTTTCTTTTCCTCCCATTTTTATCTTTATTTATTCTTTGCCAAAATTTAATTTTATCATTTGAGTCCATTTTATCTTCCTCCTTGGTCTTTATTATCTTAATTATTAATTGTTTTGATTTTTTTTATTTTATCCCCAATTCTTTTTTTTGGTAAATTTTTTTCTTAATTTGATCATTTGGGTCTATTTTATCTCCCAATCTAGTTATTATTCTCTCTATTGTTAATTATTTTTGTTTTGTTTTGAATCATTTTTTTTCAATTGCATCCCTTATATTTGATTCATTTTATTTATTTTTAATTTGGTCCTCATTGTTTTAGTGTTTTTTTATTTTATCCTCAATTTTTTTTTAATTTTTTTAATTTTATCCCTCAACATTTTATTTAATTTAATTTGTGTTATAATTTCTATCTTCATTCCTTTGACTTTTGTTTTTTTATTTTTTATTTTTTTCAACTTCATCCATTAATATTTTTTATAGTGAGGATTTAGTTTTGTTATTTTTTTTTATATTTGCTTTCTGTGGGCTGATTTCAATATTGTAAACTGAGTGACATGTTTTAAAGAATAATATGGGTCGACTCCAACATTTTTTTACATGTGTTTTTTAGTTATTCTTTTATTTATGTTATCATTTATTATGTTGTCGAGAATTTAACTTCATTGGTTTTTTTAATTTTTTATATAGGTTTGTCAAGATTTCATGTCCAACGTTACAAATTTTATATAGTACCTTGTATTTACTTGAATTTTTGTTTTTTCACCTCTTTTTTTTTTTTACATAATAGTTTTTTCATCCTTGTCCAAAAAGCAATTGGCCAATTGAATAAATCTCTTTTTGCATAGGCCAAGCATCGAGGACCATGAACACGCCTAGCCTGTTTTTTTTTTCTCCTATAATTACATTATTCCATGTGTAGTTTGCTTATAATTTAGCCACCACGTTTTATATTATTTTAGATTATCCTCACATTATAGTCATTAGATTTTTTTTTTCTTTTTAGCTTTTTTTTAATCATTTTATTAAAATTAATAAATATATTTAGCTTAATTAGGTATATGACCCACAAAGCAGATTTTCTCCCCCTTCTTTATAACACACTTGTGCTGAATGAATATCATTTTCTTATACTAAAAAAAAATTAAGCGGCCAGCGGAAAAGCGTGGTTTACACTGCTAGTAAAATAAAATACACAAAATGGAATGAACTGGAGATAACTACACCAAAAAAAAAATTAAATTAAACTGGTCATTTTGGTTAATTGGGCTTGTGCTCCAACCACATCAAATTTTGGGCTGGGCTGGGCTTAGGTGTGAGCTTAGATTTTGGGTTTGTATTGTTTTTGGCCTTTTTTTTAATCTCCAAGAAAACAAAACCGTAGCCGATGGAAGAAAAGAAGAACAAAAATAAATAGAGGTACAGATCAGCACAATATAAATCATCTTTTGTATCTCTTATCTTCTTTATTTTTACGTTTTAAAAATATTTTTAAAAAATTTAATTTTTTTTATTTTTTTTTTTACTTTAAATTAATATTTTTTAATATTTTCAGATCATTTTAATATGGTAATATCAAAAATAATTTTTTAAAAATAAAAAAAATTAATATATTTTTAAAAAAAAAAAACATTTTAAAAAACAATTACAATCGCTTTCAAATAGCAGAATAGCAGCGAGAGGGAAGAACATCTGACCACTCCTATGAAAGCTTTGAGAAGCTTTTCTTGAGCGATTATATTTCCGGCAAAGTCCCATGTTGAAGCAAATTTCAAGTCTTATTTGGACTATCCTCTTCATACAGTCTAATGATGGTTTTTATACTTCAATTATTGGAGTTGTCACATGTAAGGTATCAATTTTCCAACTTTATCCTTGAATTATTATATTTTGAGTAAAAATTCTACCCACTTTTTGATTAAAAGGACCTTTCAAAAAGTTAGAAAAGATATTCGTTTTTTTTTTTTTCGTATTTTTAATTGAAACTTTTCAGAAATTATAACAAAAACTCAATGTATTTACAGAAATAATTTTATAAATTCTCGAGGTATTTTTTAAATATTAAAAATCTGTGAAATTATAAAAAACAAATAGAAAATAATGTGGAATGTGTTTATACGAAAACAAAAAACAAAATTACACGTTATTTAACTAAGAATAATAGTTTTTATTTTATAAATCATTGAAGAAATATAAGATTCATATAGTTGTTCCTATTTGTTTTTGCATTTTAAAAACGTCTTTGAAAAAATTTGAAATTTTTTTATTTTTTTGGTTCAAATTAATATTTTTTTTGGTGTTTTTAGATTATTTTGATGCGTTGATGTCAAAAATTATTTTAAAAAAATTATTTTAATATATTTCCAAATAAAAAACACTTTAAAAAAAAATTAACAATACTTTCAAATAAACTAGTGTGACATCATCTACCAACCAAGAGGTTAAGATTAATATGGCAATCAACAATCAAGTCCTATGCAAAACAGAACAGGAGTCTTTAGCAAATTAATATTCCCTAGCTGTATGCATTTATTCTTCATATATTGTATGGTTTTCGGGTCTCAGTTGAAACTCATAATTAATACATCAATTTATATATATATTTTTTGTTTTTACTCATATATTCTCAAACCTTTTAAAAAATAAAACTAGTCCCGTTTAGATTTTGTGATTTCAATTTTTATATATAGTAAAACTATTGGAGTTATGGAAGAATAAAAATAAGTAATTTGATCTATTATATCCTTAAATTATTATTTATTTTGCAAATCAAAGCTTGCTGTCAATTATATATATATATATATATATATATATATATATATAAATTGAAAAAACAAACACTGGATGTCAAGCATGCAGTGCTGTCACTTTTACAATTTGAATATGAACGAATATCATTTAAAAACAAAAACAAAAACTTCTCGCAAATGTTTTCAAATTGTTAAAAGGGCAACATTGAATGATTTGGTTTTTTGTTTTAATTTTTTTATATATATATAAAATCATATTTTTTTACTGAGTGTCTATTTGGGAATGTGATTGCAGTTATTTTTCAAAGTGTTTTTCGTGCCGAAATGTATCAAAATAATTTTTTTAATTTTCTAAAAATTATTTTTAAGATCAACGCATCAAAACAATCTAAAATATACAAAAAATTAATTTTTAATAAAAAAATTTTGAATTTTTATAAAACATGTTTTGCATCGCGTTTAATGGTTCATAATTTGACCTATAGTCTTAATGATTAAATTTGATATCAAACCTAAATTTACCCAACAAATATAAGAATGAGA
>Ga0325410_1007932_pt1 | contig 11559 bp, 7 predicted proteins | sample PopdelMetagenome_16_FD_206182 | JGI IMG/M metagenome (GOLD analysis project Ga0325410, IMG submission 206182) | Populus deltoides microbial communities from Bellville, Georgia, United States - Xylem-PdIQD-R3 | ecosystem: Host-associated > Plants > Phyllosphere > Stem > Wood/Secondary xylem... | reverse complement strand
TTGATGTCTGTTTAATCAAGTATTTTTTATTTGAAAATATATTAATCTAATTTTAAGTTTTTCTTTTTAAATTGACACATCAAAATTGTAAAAAAATATCAATTTAATTTTTTATTAATTATCAATTCATTACAAGTGTGAAACAAACATATTCCGAATTTTATCCTGTCCCATGTGTGCTTTTAGATGCTGTCCAGTGTCCATGCTCTGTCATCACGCCTCCAAATCCAACGCTGACATTTTCATTCATTGTAGACAATTAGACACAGGCCCAAACATTACAAGGGGTTGGGGCCCGAGTACAGGGTGGGAAGCCCATAACCAGAAAGCCTAGCCCAACAAGAAACAAAACCCAAAACGTTGAATTTGGGAGACGCGGAGACTGGGGGCATAGACGTAAACACGCGAAAATTTGAAACCATAAAGGCTAGTCGAGATTCAACATTTGCAACGGTAACCCCTCAAATTCATTTTCTAATAGAAAACACAGGTATCAAAAAAAAAATAAAAAAATATAGCGTCATTGAAGGTATAATCTATTAATTAAATACTTCTTTGATTGTTCTTTAATCTTTCTTTAAATTTTATTCAATTTTCATTTTATCCGCTTTCGTGTATTTTAATTCCAATTTCCCCTCAAACAAAAAGAGGATTAGGGTTTCATTATGTTTTTTATTGAAAGAATACGGGTGTTTATTCATATATATTTTTTGTTGAAACTAAAGAATTAGGGTCTAGAGGGAAAATAAAAGGGAGGAAGAGAGGGTTCCCTATTCAGAAGAATGCCGTTTTATTAAATTGTTAAAGAAGAACAAGGGTTGTTTTTAGAAGAATGGTTATTTCTTTAATGCCTTCTACAATGTTGAAATTCTGTTTTTCTTTTTCTTTTTTTGTAATTTTAGGCAAAACAAATTCAGCGAGAGAACTTCATATCTGTTATCATCATTCGTCATTAAGTGCTCGGTCTTTCTATCAGAGGAACCGAGAAAGAAAGTAACAGCATGGTGGCCGCTAAAGTATGAAAGAAACCCACAAAATGTTTTTTTTTAAAATTTTTTTTATTGTGAATTCACTGTTTGTTTTTGCATGTATTCCTTGTAAATTGTCAGGGAAAAGTCAGCGTGGGCATGAATCGAGTTGCTGAAGATGCCCATACCTGCAGAACAGGTGGAGGGGGTTTCGTTGTTTTTTGTTTTTAACTTGACTTTATAATTCAGATTCTTGAATTGTTTTGTGTACCTAATTTTTTTACTTTTATTTTAGGTGTCAGAACTTTTAAAGTTTATTCAGAAAATGAAAAGAATAAGGATGCTGCTAGCATGTAAGTATAACTCATGCTCGGGTTCCCTATGGAAAATCTTATTATTGCGTAATGCTTATAGGGTGATGTTTTCATTTTTCTTTCCAGTAAATATGCCAGGGATAGTTTTCTTCCTGCAAGGTATGTGATGCTATGGACTTGTTAAATCAATATACACAACTGCTTGTGAATTAGAGGTGAAGAAAAGAGCAGAAATCTGGGTCTTTAAGTTTTGTTGTCTGGCTTTAAAAAAACTTAGATTAAGGCTCAGTTTAGTGGATGTTTTCTTTAACTAGTCTTAAAACAACAGGTAGAAGGTTAAGGTAACTGATGTATTTATAAAGTTTTTATAAATTAATTGGAAAAATAGGTTTAAGGGAAAATTTGTGCTTTATTTGTTTCTTGAAATATTTTTAACATTTTTTGTCAAAAACAAATTTTGCTGAAGGATACCTAACAAAGGATATCCTCCTGCCAATGCAAGTGATTCAAAGGTAATTTCCCCCCCTTTATTTCCTAATGGTTTATACTTTAATGGTGTTTTCAGAGAGGATGCTATGTTTTAGATATCTATATGAAGTATGGTTTTATAGTTTTCCTTAACATTTAATATGAAGGGGAGCTCGAAAATTGTGGGGAAGAACAATTGCAAACATGACAATTCTGGACTGACTGGTATGGCTGAATTCAATCATAAATTTTCTCTTTCTTGATTTTTTCTGAGCCATCGTTAAATTTTGATAGTGGCCCTTTCCAGTAAATCAAAATGTCAGAAGAAAAGCATTGGCTGATGTAAGCAATGTGCAGAGTGGTAATGCAAGGGATGTGGCATATGATGTTTCAAAACCAATGTGAGTGTATCTGTTTGAATTGGAAAACCTATTTTCTAATTTATGAAGGACATTTTCATGTACTAGTTACATATATGACCTGTTCATGTCTTACATGCAACTCCCTTTTTCATTCCCACAAATAACAACTTTAGAAAAATTTCTTGTGACCTCAGAACATATGATTTTTACAGAAAAGTTACTTATGAAAGACAATTTGAACATGTAGATATCCATGATTTCTCAGTGGAAAATATCCTCTCTCTTGCTCTCTATCTTATTTTTCTATTTTAGCTTTGTGAAAAAAAAGGACCAAAGTTAAAAGACTAGTTCTTTATCCTATTGAGTAAATAATCAAAGTTTATTTACTTATGAAAGACAATTTGAACATGTAGATATCCATGATTTCTCAGGAGAATATATCCTCTCTCTTGCTCTCTATCTTAATTTTTTTTTTTATTTTAGCTTTTATGAAAAAAAGGGACCAAAGTTAAAAGAATATTTCTTTTTCCTATTGAGTAAATAATCAAAGTTTATTTAGGTTGTGAAGCCATAACTATCTTTCTTGACTTTATTTTGATTCTTCAGAGTAGAATTTTTTCTAAGAATTCCATGTATGTTAGATTTTCTTTATAAACTGACATGATTCTCTGCCTGTCATCAACTTTTTTAGGATTTCAGTGGGTCCAGGCTCTAGGACTACGAATCTTTCATCAAGAAAATCTGCAAAGGTATGAAAACCAAATTTCACCTCAAGTTTTTGTTTTCCATCCGTTTTTGCTTTTCTTCCATGTTCCATTGCATTGTTTATGATGTTTGTTGCCATTAATTCTTGGTTTCTAACAGGCAACTATAAAATGTCTTTTTCTAACTGGTTCTTTCTGCAAAACCAGCATATAATTACAGCATCCGGCTGAATGGCTGATTTATTGTTTTGCTAGATTTTGTATCTGACTATGACGCCTTTGTTTCAAAATAGTCAGATAACAAAGGAAGCATGCTTTTGAGTTCTTGTTTGTTGAGAAGGGAGGGTGAGGTGGGGATGGTTGAAACCCTAAATTTGTATGAAACCCGCTTCCATAGCATAACAAAAGATAAACTCCCCAATGCTATCATGCTGTTTTTTAAATTCTGGAAGGCAGGAGTAGAAACAACATTTCACCTCCCAGTCTTAACCTTGCTTTAGAATCTATAATATGCATAAACTAGTTTTGAAAACAACCAAAGGAGCTGTTTGTGGAACAGTTTTCTTAAGTTCAGTGGGAGATGGATGAACGAACAAACTCTTAACACACTTGGAGGTCCTCCAAACAAGGCCTGCCTCCAAGGAGGATTGGCTTGCCTATCTATAGAAGAAATACTGACAGGTCCTGGCCATAATTCTTAGATCATTTCAGTGTGTTGCATTATTCTGGATTTGCATGCTAGCAAGGCTCTTTGTTGCTTGCATGAGTTATTTTACCTGGCAGATATCATTGCATGTTGATCAGTATTTCTGAATTTTTGTCCTTTATGGAATTCTGGAAAACAATTGCTTCTTTTGGCTTAACTTTTCATGCAGTGGTTGTCCTTGTCACTAGCTAACAAAGGCTTCTTCTTTTTTCCTTGAGAAGAAAAATCATAAACCTGGCCAATATTTTGCCATATGCTGGATTAACTTTAATTTTTTTCACTGTATGCCATAGCATTCTCCAAACTTAAAACAATCTGGGCTGCTTTTCTCCTTATATGTTTGCTTGCTTCTGTTTCTTGATTCGCTTAATGATTGAGAGACAATTTCTACAAGTTGAATTGGGTATTCTTTTGGGAATTGGCTTTTTCTAATTTTACACTTCAAGCTTATTTATCTGAAGAATTGAGGTTTTCATTAAAAATGGAGGATTCGAGAGGAACTATTCACCAATGTTGGATGCGTGAGGTTTCCCAACATTCAATCTGGTCACTATTATACACTGTATATTTGTCTTGAGTCATCATAATGTTAAATTCATATTACTTGTAGCTTTCCTTAATTTGTATCTAATTTGACCACATTGTGCCAGTTGCAAGATGAAAGTGTTTTGTCACTAGTAAAGATCAATGTTCTGTTTTATCATGCTCTTTAATTCTTCCTCCTGTGATTCTAGAGCACCAAATACCAAATATTTTCTTGTTTCAAATTAGGAAAAAATGAGGGATAATCTAAGTCAAAAGGCTGGTGACCTTCATGCTTCTAGGAAAGGTATTTTGTCATAACTTCACATCCATAATCTCTCTAATTGGGAATTCCCATTGGATAGTTACTGGTCTTGTACAATAGCAGGCGCTAAAGATCTAAGGGTCTCTTTAGAAGATCAGAAGACCAACGCCAAGAATCATGGTCATGAATCCACCGTTAACAATAGCAGGTATTTCAATTGTGTTTGTTATATTTCTTATCTAGGCATGAATACTGGTACAACAGCAAGGGCACAAATATGTTAGTATCAATGCCAGCTGCTATGCAACTGTCTAATGTAACTCAATGTTTTCTTATACCCAGCAGGGGCACAAATAAGTTATGAAATTATGTTCTTATTTTTTTATAGGAGGAATGCAAGGAATTTTGTTGTAGGGATGAGGTTTTTGATTCTATCTGTATGAAATTTACTCATTAATATAACTGTGTGCTCGCGCGTGCGCTGTTGATATAATTTTTGTTACTTTTGACATGAAGGAAGTCTCCACCAGCGCTGAAGAGGGTGAGCCAAGCAGATGCAAGTAATGCAAAGGTTAATCTCATTACATAAATTTTCCTAGAAAAGAACTGCATCCTATCCCTGATAGACCAGTGCTAATCTCATTACATGCAAAACATATTTATGTTTTGGTTTCGACTGATTCCTGGTCCATTTAGTTGTCTCCTTTTCTTGGTTTTTTTGACACTTTGATTCTCATGTAGGAAAATGATGGAAGCTCTGAGGAAACTAATAATATTAGTGAGTTTCCTGGTAATATACATTGATCTGTCTCTTCTTACATGGCTCTATTGTCCATTGACTAAGGTTTATATGGCTATTTTGTGTCTTAATTCTTTTGGTTTCAGTTAAGGTTAAAGTGAGTAAGAAAGTAGTACCTCAGGTGGGCATGGGTAGGAGACATCTATGGAGAAATAGAGTGAGTGATGGCTTCATATTAATGTAAGTAACAATGATCTGTTTCTCCCAAGAAAGGGGGAAAAGGAACCGCTGTCTGTTCTAATTTAATTTACTATGCTGTACATATTGCTGCTTTATTTTAATAAATTTATTTGCATAAACAATGTGGCTGTACTTGTCTTTGCTCTTCAATCAATTGCATGCTATTATCTACCTAATAGATGAGCTTTGTTTTTATAAATTTATTTGCATAAACAAAATGGCTGTACTGTTCTTTGCTCTTTAATCAATTGTATGTTATTTTCTACCTAATAGATGAGTGTAAAATGTAAAACCAAAGCATAGCGTAAGAATAGCAAGAACATAAATTACCTACAATTTATACTTAATCCTTAAACTGAGAGTACTTTATTACTTTTCTGAATCATGGCTGAGAAGTTCCTTTCTTTTTATCTATTGATGATGACTGTCCAGGCTACAAATGCTCATCTTTTCCTGTCTGTAAATAGGGCCCCTAGGGATCAAAATAATGCTGAAGTTCGTGTATCCAGAAAATCTGTCATGGTATGAGTTGTGTTTTATATATTTACATTTCTTTCTCTTATTTCCTGATTATCTATGCTCCATTCTTTTGTGACTTAAGATACTTTATTTGCTTGCTTAGACAAACATGTATAGTGTTGCTTATTTCTGTCGTTTGAATTGTCAAGGCAATGTGAATGTTTATAAATTGTTTTATCCTTGTGGCAAAGCTGGCATGACCTGGAAGTTTGAAATTATTTTAACAGGACCAAAATATATGCCTACTGAATATCATGACAGATATCATCTTGAAATTGAAATAATGGCAGATGACATCTTTAAGCTGCACAAGCCTAATTACAAATAATTGACAAGAAGTGGATGTTGAGGTAAAGTGGAATCGTGATTTGGTATCAAAACTCGTACTAGTTTGATATAACCTGTGCTTGACCTTTTGACCAAATCATATACAACCATACCTTCCACATCTATGTAAATTAAATGTGTGATTTCTTGAGTAACTGTTTTCACGGTTGGGAGTTGTATACCATTTTTTTGTTTTGTATGGCTGACGAGTGGCTAAATTCGTATCCAGGTTCATGGTTCCCACATATGCATGTGCAGTGACATCCTTTTCTACTCCTACCTGTATCTTCAACATACAACAACAAAGCCTTAATCCCAAAATTGTTGTGGCCAGCCTAGCTTCAATATAGCTTAACTATAAATAATGGAATTCAGTGGCCACCAGAACCGCTTATTATGTTCCTAAGCTTTTCCTCATTCTATTGTTTTGTTAATTTGAATGGATGTGCTTGCTGGAATGTACAGTTACATGTTATTAATAGTAGATTAGCAAAAATCCTGGTCTTGCTGTAATGCTTATAGCTTAAATGAAATCTATCTGACAACTTGATCTCATGTGTTCTTTTGTTCTTAGTGGTGTTAACTCCATTTCTGCATTCATTGATCCAGCCAATACTAAAGACTGAAATCAATGCTTCCGGTCACCATAAGACATCAAGATCAAAGTGCATCTCTAGTTTGAACAAATCAAAGTCCATTGCTCCTATATCATCAAAGAAAAAAAAACCTGTGACATCTTTCCCAGAAAACATGCCCTTGGTGATTGCCAATGAAGTTACTCAAGGAGAACCTTCATCTGACAACAACAAGATGTCAAGTGCTAATCACAAATCAGATGTCATCACCATAGGAAAATCAAGTCGAAGGAGATCTTATACATCGTTATTAATGACAAGATCAAAGGTCTGGAACTACTTTATTGTCGTGATGCGCTTGAGCATTTTTGTTTTTAACAATTGCCATTATTTTGCAGTTACTAGAGGAACATGGTGAAGTTATTGAGCAGGAAAAGCTACCAAGTATAGATGATACTTCCAATCAACTGGAAGTTGCTGAATATGTTGACACGATATATAAGTACTATTGGATTTTAGAGGTGATTGTTTTTTTGATCCAACTTGATGCCATTAATCTCGAAAAAAATTCCGTCACTGGCACACCCATATTTTCAGCTGAACATCACTCTTTTTTGTTGTTAACTACTACCCTGCCTAATAACACAGATAAATCATGCATGTTTTATTCCTATTTTATTTTCAGATCCCAGTCACGGATCTTTTTAATGGTAATCAGAGTCATTCTTTTAGTGGTTTTGATCCAACCCGAAACTTTAATCTTGAAAAAGTTTCCTTCACTGGCATGCCTGTATTTTTGGTTGATTCAATGGATGCTAATAGCATATATCACTCTTTTTAGTGGTTAATTACCCTGCCTAATAACAATTAGCTGTCAGATAAGAAAGGAATGGACTATGTTCAATTGTTGGAGAGTGTGCCTGCAGTCTTCAGCTACATAATATATGATGACAAGAAAAGTTAGATTGAAAATCTTTAGCAATTAATGAGTATCTTGGAGACAGATACCTTTCTTCTCCAATATAGATTTGTTTGTCAACAGTGATGCACATTTCAGTTTCAGTTGTTTATTCCTCTGTCTAATACAATTAGCTGGGGGATAAGAATGAAGTTAAATCAGCTGAAATGTTTAGTAATCATGTCCACAGTGTTCAGCTAAATAAAATAAAAGACTGGTTCTCATATGATTGCAACAAAAAGTACGCATGTGAGGGTTTTGGGTATTAGGTGGTGAGAATGGGGCCAGAACCCATCCTTCTCCAGCATAGATGTTCCACAATGGGGTTGCATTTATTCAATAAGTTGTGATTGTGGTTAACATAAAATGATTGGTTAACATGGCCATGCACATATGTTTTGCATACTGAAAAATTTCTATGTATTTTTTTAATTGACCAAAGTATGATAGGTGTGAAGTGACAAGCCTGTTTTCTGTTAGCAAGCTTGAGTGCTGTTCTGTGACATTCTAAGAGATATTAGTCTGTTCTAATTGATATAAAATTGGATACATTAGTCTGTTCTAATTAGTTTATAGATATTTATATCTAGGTAATCTGGATAATGAATCAAAAAGGAATGAATTCTGTTTGATATATAGGTATTGTTGGGATCTCATCTAAGTGTGAAATCTGATATATCAAGTGAATTGTACCAGGTCTTTAATGATATTGTGATTTATCATGCTATGATGTTAAATTCAATTCATTTCATTATTACATATCTTTTCATGATTTTAAAATAAAACAAGATTTCCTTCAAATTAAATCATTATAAACTTTCTGAGTTTGGTCTGGGACCTGGAGCTGATGAAAACAGGCATGTGAATGGTGGTTTGACTTTTACCTCTTCAATCTGCTTCTCCTTCCTTGTTCACCTCTTCTGTCATCAACCCAATTAGGTCTGATTTGTGCTGTTTTCATGATTTCTTTTTCAGGTGCAGAATTCATCTCTGGAAAATTACATGACAATTCAAACAGACATTACACCTCAAATGCGGGGCATAGTTATCAACTGGCTAATTGAAGTATGCATCCATCTGTTCTCAATTAACATTTAAGGACCTTTCCCTTCCTGGTTCTGGTGCTGTTTTCCTTGCTACGTCCATTAAGCTTACCTGATTTTTTTCTGTGGTAATGTATTTTCCTTTCTGGTTGCAGGTACACTTTAAATTTGAATTAATGCCGGAAACTCTTTATCTTATGGTCACATTGTTAGATCGATACCTATCTCAAGCCCAAATTAAGAAGAATGAACTGCAGTTGGTTGGTCTTACAGCACTGTTTCTGGCATCAAAATACGAAGATTTTTGGCATCCTAGGGTAAAAAAAATAACATGTCAAATGCACATGGTTTCAATTGAATTCTTATTTGAGGTTTTGATTTTTTGTTAGACTATGCACTCATACATCCTTTGCTGAACCATGCAATACAGATCAAAGATTTAATTAGCATCTCAGCAGAGTCGTACTCTAGAGACCAAATGCTTCTAATGGTAAGAGGCCAAATGCTTCTAATGGTATGGTATTGCAAATTACCAAATACTAGTTCACTGAAACTTAGTTTCTTTGTAAAAGAGATTTTGGATGTACTTGAAAGAAAATTGGCGTTGAGGATATTATTCTCCCCTCTTTTAGTTGCACTGTTGCAGGGTTAGGAATGTAAACATCTTTCCAAGATGGACTTGATCTCTACATTTTCTTCCCTTTGCTGAATTATTGCATATTTGTTTGTTTGTTTTTCAAATTTGTATAACAGAATCATGCTACTTATCTTCTGCCCTCTTCCTGAAAGATGATGGCATAAAATTGCAGTCCATCTTGACGTTGGTTTCTCCAGGTCTTAATGGTGCTTGCGGCTTGCTTTGTTTTCAGGAGAAGCTTTTACTGAAGAAGTTGAAGTTTCGTCTAAATGAGCCGACTCCATATGTTTTCATGTTAAGGTTTCTCAAGGCTGCTCAATCAGACATGAAGGTATGTGGCTTTCGAAAGGGTTCTAAATCTGGATATTTTTTTTATGATTTCTTGTTGTATCCTATCTGTCATGGACATATCAAATAGGAAGATGACGGGAGTGCGAACCTCAACCACTGTAGTTGTTTTTCAGTAGAGAAGAGATTCTCTGGTCATAAGGCTGGATATTGGATGGTCATGGACATATCTGTCATAGACATATCAAATAGGAAGATGATGGGAATGCGAAACTCAACCACTCTAGTTGTGTTTCAGTAGAGAAGAGATTGTCTGGTCAGAAGGCTGGATATTGGATAGTCAATAGCAATGATCTTAGATTCTTAGTTGATATAGGTTTGCATTATTGCGTGTACAATTGTCAATGGCAATCCTAAATCTATCAACCTAATATTCGTTCTTGCTTTCACTGCCAGCTTGAGCATTTAGCATTCTACCTCATTGAGCTCTGCTTGGTTGAATACAAAGCTTTAAAGTTCAAACCTTCAATGCTATGTGCGTCTGCTATCTATGTTGCACGGTCTACCTTGCAAATGGCTCCAGCTTGGACTCCTCTGCTTGCCAGACACGCACATTATCAAGTCTCCCAAATCAGGTATTACTTGTTAAGATTAATTTCCATTAGTGGGTACTTTTTCAACAAGTTGATCATCTAACTTGATTATTACAGGGACTGTGCTGAGATGATATTGAGATTTCAAAAGGCTGCAAGAACATCACAATTGAGAGTCACATATGAGAAGTACATGAGGCCTGATCTCAGTGGTGTTGCAGCAATAAAACCCTTGAGTGAGCTTCCGCTTTGATTTTGGTAAGTAAATTTTTATGGTACATGAGAAGATTCCCTTGAAATATATGCTTGTACTTCCCCCCTTCTTCAAATTGGTTTTATCACGTCACCAAAACGGAAAGATTGTGTGCTTTGTGTGTTTGTAATCTCCGGTGACTTTGCATACCAGAGGATACTGCCTTCTTAGAAATTAGATCACTGTAACTTTCTCAAACGTAGTAGAAGTATTATAACAACCTTTTGTTGTAATGTTCCTGTCGCTTTATCTCTGGATTATCTTTTCTCTTTTACCGTTTTCAAGGATATACTAATATTTGAAGGGATTATAAGCTCTTGCTTTAGCTGGACGACTCAAATTGAAATGCGATAAGAAAACAAACCCTACTGATTATAAATTAAGGCATGAAAATAGAATTCATAGTTATGCATAACAGTCTTGATATAATAGCAACTCAAATATAACGATTTGAGTCGTCCTGCCAAGGCAAGATAGGTCCAGCTTATTTTCGGGTGACCATATAGGATTTGGAGAGTCGTCCTGCCTCCCTTTATCAAAGTAACAACAATAAAAGAATTTCTAAAAAAAATAAAAATACTAGTATTCTTAAAAATTGTATACAAAGATCCTCCAAAACCTCTGCAAATTAAGTGCCTAATGTTTATATTCAGTGTGGTGGATTGAAACCAGGCTCTCCAAATAGTTGTCAGCTTCATCAAGCACGATACTGATCTTACGGAATCATTTTCAAGTTTCGGGTCGAGAAATCATAACAAAGAAATCCAATTGTCTTCCTGTAGTATAATTTACCTGTCGTTCCACATTCCTAGAACGTCTTCAAATCCATGGAGACCTCGTCCATGCATGAATAGCTTTGAATAAGATCCATTGTTCGTTGTCCACAGCTCAACTTTCAAAGTTGATTCTTCAAGGTACTCCACAAAGTGCAATGCAAGCACGCTACCACCATTGAAAGGTAGAGCGGGCAGCATCCATCTTGGAGAAAACCATAGAATACGTCCCTTCACGACCGCCGAGTACGAGCCCTTATATCCAGACAGGAATGTGGTTTAACTTCTCTCCAAGAAACTGTACT
>Ga0325410_1007930_pt1 | contig 11560 bp, 6 predicted proteins | sample PopdelMetagenome_16_FD_206182 | JGI IMG/M metagenome (GOLD analysis project Ga0325410, IMG submission 206182) | Populus deltoides microbial communities from Bellville, Georgia, United States - Xylem-PdIQD-R3 | ecosystem: Host-associated > Plants > Phyllosphere > Stem > Wood/Secondary xylem... | reverse complement strand
ATCAGAAAGTCCATAAATGTCTCTGCCTGCAGAGCTCAAAATAAAATGATAATATGACCACAAGTAGTTGATGAAAATGAAGATAATAGATCAAAGAATAAAAACAAGAGAAGATGCAATATTAGGCGGCTCATCTTTACTCATTTTAACAATCAAGTGCAATCATCTTTATTATTGTTCAAATAGATTTTTCAACTCTGAATTTTGTACGATCAAGTTCAAATGTTGATGCGTATTAGCATAAGTCTTGCATGTCTAATAACAAATGACCTGGAATCAATCCCATCACACATGGAATACACACGACCCCGTCGCCAAGGTGATCTTTTTGAGGGAAGCATACCTCCAATTAACCCATTCAAATTTTTTATATAAAATTTACTTTTTTTTTATTTAATAAAAACATAAACTTATTCTTGCCAAAATAAAATTCTTAGAACCCACAAAATAAACACTGAGATGTTTTCTATTTATCAGAAAACATTGTGATGTCATCAAGAACAATAAACCAGAGTTAGTCATAACCAAGGCTCTAAACACAAATAAATGATCGCGCTTGATACTATAACTCTTTATGGAACCACCAAAGTAATTAAGAAAGCCCCTTATCATTGCACATCTATTGAGTCAAGAAACATAGAACTCCCTCCAACCAAATGCTATGATGCTCGAATTGTCAATATCTCCTTTCCTTCTTGCATTTCTTTAATAGCTGTCAGTCTTTCTTTTGTAGCTGTTAGTATATTCTTCTTTTCTTTTGTAGCTGTCAGTATATTCTTCTTTTCTTATTCAATTTCTGTCATAGCTGTATATCCCTTGATTCTCTCTAAAGACCTCAATTATTGTCTAGGCCTAGGACTAAAAGGATCTGATTATGATGCTTAGATCCCAGAATTAAGGGATTTGATACTTCTTGATGTATATATATATTGTAACTCTCTTAGTGAAATATACAGAAAACATTTCAGAATTTCTCTTATATTATCTTGTCATGGTATCAGAGCCAAAACTCTGAAATCAATTCATCTTGTATCTAGTTCCTTGTCAGGTTCTTCTATTCTGTTTTTCTTGGACTTGATCTCTTGGTTCTTGTTTCTAGTTAAATCATGTCTCTGGAACGATCTGAACATTTTCTTGTTCGATTTACTGGAAAGAACTATTCTGCCTGGGCTTTCCAGTTTCAGATTTTTGTCAAGGGAAAGGAATTATGGGGTCATATTGCTGGGACAGTTCCTACACCTGACAGTGAGCAGGAGAAAGAGAAATATGTGAAATGGGAGGTGAAGGATGCTCAGATTATGTCTTGGATCCTTGGAAGTATGGAACACTCCATGCTTCTCAATCTCAAGCCTTACAAATCCTCTAGAGAAATGTGGGATTACCTGAAGAAAGTTTACAACCAAAGCAATACAGCACGAAGGTTCCAATTGGAACTTGAGTTGGGTCAATTCAGTCAAGGCAGTATGTCAATCCAAGAGTTTTATTCTTCCTTTGTAAATCTGTGGGCTGAGTACACAGATATTGTGTATGCAAGTGTACCTCCTGAAGGACTTATTGCTATCCAAAGTGTGCATGAAACCAGCAAGCGTGATCAGTTTTTAATGAAGTTAAGGGGGGAATTTGAAGCAATCAGGTCCAACCTGATGAATAGAGAACCAGTTCCTTTCTTGGATATTTGTGTAGGAGAGCTTCTCAGGGAAGAACAACGGATCATTACACAGGCTGTCTTGGAGCAGAAAGCTCAAAATTCTGCTCCAATTCCTGTTGCCTACGCTGCTCAAGGGAGATCTAAAGGAGGAAGAGATATGTCTAATGTTCAGTGCTATAGTTGCAAAGGATTTGGGCATATTGCCACTACTTGCACTAAAAAATTCTGCAACTATTGTAAGAAAACAGGGCATATCATCAAAGATTGCTCCATCCGGCCTCCAAAGAAATCTGAAACTGCTTATAATGTCTCGATTGGTTCCTCAAATGCTCCTAGTCCTGGTCAGTCTTCTATTACTCCTGAAATAATCCAACAAATGATAGTTTCTGCCCTTTCTGCTTTAGGCCTTTCAGGTAACCAAAATTCTATTCCTAAGCCTTGGTATTTTGATTCTGCTGCTTCCAATCACATGACCAACACTGCCTTACCTTTAAATAATGTTCAAAAATATAAAGGAAATCTTCATATTCATACTGCCGATGGTAATCCCTTGTCTATCACAGTTGTTGGTGATATTTCAGCCCTTTTGAATACTGTGTTTGTGTCTCGTAAGCTGTCCACTAATCTTATATCTGTTGGCCAATTAGTTGACAACAATTGTGATGTTCATTTTTCAAAATCTGGTTGTTTTGTGCAGGATCAAGTGTCCGGGAAGATGATCGCGAAGGGACCTAAAGTGGGACGCCTATTTCCCTTGCTTCTATCTCCCTATCCTGTGTCAAATTATGTTGCCTGTAATGCTGTTCAATGTGATAATCAGGTGTGGCATAGACGTTTAGGACACCCTAATTCTCATGTACTTCGAGTCTTGTTTAAATCTGGTTTACTTGGAAATAAAAATTCGACTTCTTCTAATAATGATATTGTTGATTGTGCATCTTGCAAACTTGGTAAGAGCAAAACACTTCCTTTTCCATTGCATAAAACCCGCACCACCAAACCTTTTGAAATCGTGCATACTGATGTATGGGGTATTGCACCTGTAATTTCTCATGAACATTACAAATACTTTGTTACATTTATAGATGATTTCACTCGCTTTACTTGGGTATATTTTCTTCGATCTAAAAGTGAGGTCTTCTCTGTGTTTAAAGCATTTCTTGCCTTAGTTGAAACACAATTTTCTGCCAAAATCAAAATTCTGCAATCTGATTCAGGTGGTGAATATATGTCAAATGAATTTCAATTTTTTCTTCAAAGTCATGGGATCATATCACAACGTTCTTGTCCTTTCACCCCACAACAAAATGGTGTGGCTGAAAGAAAGAATCGTCATCTTCTTGATGTTGTTCGAACCCTTCTCCTTGAGTCATGTGTTCCTTCTCATTTTTGGTGTGAAGCTTTGTGTACTGCTGTTTATTTGATTAATCGGTTACCATCTCCTCACTTGAACAATGATTCTCCCTACGTTCGTTTGTTTGGACATGCACCAAATTATTCCAATCTTCATATTTTTGGTTGTGTTTGTTTTGTTCACCTTCCTGCACATGAGAGAAATAAACTTACTGCCCAATCTGTCAAGTGTGCTTTCTTAGGCTATGCTGGCACCCAAAAAGGATTTCTTTGTTATGATCCACATGCCCGTCGAACTCGTGTCTCTAGGAATGTCATATTTTTTGAAAATCAGCCCTTCTTTTGCACCCAACAGCCTTCAGTACTTCCTTCTCTATCTGTTTTACCATGTTTTCCTGAGTCGCCAACACCAGTACAAAGGTTTAACCCTGTTTATGTTTATCATCGACGCACTCCTACTTCTGATCCTTCTCCAGGTCTCACTGAGGTTCCTTCACATCTTCCTGCAGCATCTGATCCTGTTCTGCCCATTTCCTATGATCCCCCTCCTCTTCGTAGAAGCTCTAGACCTCACAAACCTCCTGAAAGGTATGGTTTTTCAACTCCTGTGGCTATGTCTACTACTCTGTCTTCTATTTCCATTCCCACTTGTTATAAACAGGCTAGAGAACATGAGTGCTGGAAACAAGCAATGGAGGCTGAACTTCATGCACTTAAGGCCAATCATACTTGGGACATTATTTCTTGTCCTCCACATGTCAAGCCCATTGGTAGCAAGTGGGTTTACACTGTGAAACTCAAGTCTGATGGATCTTTGGATAGATACAAAGCTCGATTGGTTGCTCTTGGCAATAAACAAGAATATGGCTTCGACTATGACGAAACATTTGCACCCGTTGCTAAGATGACTACGGTGAGAACACTTCTTGCTATTGCAGCCTCTCAAGCTTGGCCTTTATATCAGATGGATGTGACAAATGCCTTCTTGCATGGGGATCTTAAGGAAGAGATTTATATGAAACTTCCACCTGGTATGTCCACAACGGCTTCTGATGACGTTTGCAAACTAAGACGCTCTTTGTATGGGTTGAAACAGGCACCTAGAGCTTGGTTTGAGAAGTTTCACAACACTCTACTCACCTTCTCCTTCACACAAAGTCAATATGATTCATCACTTTTCTTTTACAAGACCACCACTGGTATGGTATTTCTCTTAGTCTATGTTGATGATATTATCCTCACTGGTAATGACATTGGGTTGATCACCAAGCTTCAACATATGTTGCATAGTACATTTCAAATGAAAGATCTTGGCCATCTCACATATTTTTTGGGGCTGGAAGTTCACTCTCGAGATCATGGTTTGTTCTTAAATCAACATAAATATATTCAGGATCTCATTGAGTTAGCTGGTTTAAAGGATGCTACTGCTGTTGATACACCAATGGAGGTGAATGTGAAATACCGAAAAGATGAAGGCGACCTTTTGCCTGATCCTTTTTTATATAGGCAACTTGTTGGTAGTCTTATCTACCTAACCATTACACGGCCTGATATCTCCTATGCTGTCCATATAGTTAGCAAATTTATGCAGGCACCTCGCCATCTTCATCTTGCTGCAGTTCGTCGTCTTATTCGATACTTAATTGGGTCCCCTACTCGTGGGTTGTTTTTTCCTAAACATTCTCCTCTTACCTTGACTTCCTATAGTGATGCAGATTGGGCTGGCTGCCCGGATACTAGGAAGTCTATCACAGGCTGGTGCATTTTTCTTGGCGATGCCTTGATTTCTTGGAAGTGTAAGAAGCAAGATTGTGTCTCTAAATCTTCTACAGAAGCCGAGTATCGCGCCATGTCTGCAGCTTGTTCTGAAATTGTGTGGTTACGTGGTCTTATTTCTGAACTTGGGTTCCCCCCAACTGCTCCTACTCCTCTTCATGGTGATAATACTAGTGCTATTCAAATAGCTGCGAATCCGGTCTACCATGAACGCACTAAGCACATAGAGGTGGACTGTCATTATATTAGGGAGGCCTTTACTCGGGGTGTTATCACTCTTCCTCATCTCCATACTGCTCTTCAAATAGCTGATGCCTTTACAAAAGCCTTAACACGCCAACGCCATCAGTTTCTCAGCAGCAAATTGATGTTGTTAGACCTACCCGCATCAATTTGAGGGGGGATGTCAATATCTCCTTTCCTTCTTGCATTTCTTTAATAGCTGTCAGTCTTTCTTTTGTAGCTGTTAGTATATTCTTCTTTTCTTTTGTAGCTGTCAGTATATTCTTCTTTTCTTATTCAATTTCTGTCATAGCTGTATATCCCTTGATTCTCTCTAAAGACCTCAATTATTGTCTAGGCCTAGGACTAAAAGGATCTGATTATGATGCTTAGATCCCAGAATTAAGGGATTTGATACTTCTTGATGTATATATATATTGTAACTCTCTTAGTGAAATATACAGAAAACATTTCAGAATTTCTCTTATATTATCTTGTCACGAATTCCCTGCATATTTATAAAGTATAAGGGCTGCCCCATTCCATGAATTTGAAAAACCACAAAGGGTACTCCATGAAGCCCAATCTATTATCGTCCAAAGTAATTTTGGATTACAAATATTCCAAAACCTTTCCAATTAAACCCCAACTTAAATCACCGGTAACACTTAAGGGGTGTTTAGGAGTGAGGTAGCGGTTGCTTTTCAAAGTGTTTTTCACTCGGAAATGAATCAAAATAATGTTTTTTTTTTTAAAAAAATTATTTTTAATATCAGCACATCAAAACGATTTGAAAACACAAAAAAAAATATTTGAAGTAAAGAAAAAAATAAATAAAATTCAATTTTTTTTTAAAAGAGCTTTTGAAACGCAAAAACAAATGGGGTCTTAAAAAACCCAAATCTCACCACAGATTCATCCAAAAAAACCACCCCTGCCTTCAACATACACCTATGCTTGCAAGGAGCCTCAAGAACAGTATGGTCACTGATGTTCGCTCCAGCTCCTCAATCTCCCTGCTGCTGCCACAGCAACCATGGCCACTGTTGCACTGTTGCAGGTGTGACGACACCATTTCCATCAAAACCTCGAAAATATAGAATAAAAGGTTGTGACAGCAAACTGCAGATAGATGGTTGTGAGTTTAGAGGTTCAATGCTTTATGGTGATTTTGTAGGTTGAGATGGTGGATTGGGATAGTGGTTACAAATTGAGCAGTTTGTTCTTGGGTTTTATGGTTCTTGGCAATGGTAATGTGGTGGTAATGGGTATACTTGAGGTTTCAATTGTGACGATGGCAGTGGTGAGAGTGCAAGAACAGCGGTGGCGTGGTGTAGGTGTTAGTGAAAAAGAAAAGGACAAATTTAATTTTAGTTCAGTTTCCCAACATCTCAAAGCCTAAATTAATGGGAAAAAAGGTATTTGGTCAATAGGAGGGAAAAAATTCCCACCCAGACAATAACCTTGAGCACACATGTAACTTGGGCATTCTGGCCTAACTGGTGGTGTGCTGACACATAGGACACTTAACTGACAACCACATTTGACTTGATTATGTGAAATTTAGAGATTAAAAGATCTATTATAACAAAATTAAAGATCAAGCACTTGATTGCTAAAACTAGTAAAGTTAACGCACTAAATATCTCATTTTCTCAACAAAAAAAAAGGGCTTTGCAGTGGTCCCATGAATATAGTCAACCCGTTGCTCTTAAATATCCACTTAAACAAATCATGTGGAAAATTTGTACCTTGGGGTGAGCAAGCAATACTTGAACAAGATCTTGCCATTGTGAAGATATACATCCTGACAATAAATGTAGACTGGATGCTACAAGTGCTGAATGCACAAGTAACAAAGAGCATGAATTAAGGTTTTCCTACATCACAAAAACAACCCTGGTAAACTTGAAGAGTTTGGGAAGTAAATCATCAGAAGAAAGTATTAATGAATACCTGTCTATAACCACTAAGAACAATTAGTAAATAAAACACCAGATCCAGCAGCTGCTCTGATACTTTAACATCATCAAGCAAAACCTGTATATATACACAAAAGAGCATTAGAGAGAAATACATTTTACTTCAAGATATCGTTCCCAAATTCTTACAAACATAAATATCTGATGGTGAAAAGAACACATCACAGTTGCCCAAGAATAAACAAAGAGAATGATAGTTTACAGAAAAATGGGTAGCATCCAAATACAAGTCCATTTAAAGATAAATAATTACAGATACTGACAACAAAGAACCCAATGCCACAACTAGTTTAAAGCAACTTCCAAATGCAAGTACTTAGAATAGCTTCAGCATTACAAAGAAAAACCAAGCAGATGCATAAAAGACTTCAATATTTGATCCAAGGATTCATCACTTAAAGTAATAGGGAGACAGGAGAACTTATTTTGAGTTAAAATTAAAATAGTGACCATCCTTACAATTAGTCAAGGTTCACAAGCACAACAAAGCCTGACTTTAAATACATGTCCAAACATTTTCGATTGATGTGTCAAAGTCCATTTGCTAAGCAAAACAGACAACAAAACTGAAGATACATAAAAATAATAATAAAGACTAGGCAATGATTGATAAAAGCAACCTGCTCGAGTTTACTGTTCCGGGGTCCTAGATCACACAAGGAATGCAAAAGCCGAATCCCGCACAACAAATATCTCAACAGCGATTCATCTCTATCAGATGACATTAGCACTGCAATAAGGTGTAAAGGAAGAAAGCCTGCCAGTTTTTCCACATCAATCTGAAAAATAATGTGATTTAAGATGCAAGATGATGTAAAATAAGAAAGCATAAGTGTGATGATGATGAGCTTGTTTCCTAACCTTTGTCGTTGATCCCTTTTCGGAATGAAAGTGAATTGTAAAATTTTCAGAGTCCCTTAACAATTTGTTAAGCTCCTGAGAGCTAAGACCGTGTAACTCTTTCACTGCTGAAATTAAATCAATGACCTGTTCATAAAAGCAGATACTTGTCCATGTTAGAAAGAGGGAGTGGCTGAAGCGAAACAAAAATGAACACAAAACACAGTTGAATAATTAAACAATGAAATTGATAAAATAGTCAGTCATGTTAAGCAGACATTAAAGAAACTCAACACACAAAAATAAAGTGAAAGAAAGAACAGAAGATTTGGATGATTGAAAAATAAAATGATGAGCCGTGTGAATTTCAGAGATGATTTTGCCATTATCCATCCAAAAGCAAATAAAAACAACAAAAAAACAAGAGCTGAGTTAACAATGCTCACTTGTTCAGCCATAGACAGTTCTTCCTTAGCAAGCCTCATGCTAGAGCCAAGACAAGAGAGCTGACAAGAGAAAGCAACGAACCACTGCAACCAGAACAAGAGATAGTGCATGAATGCTGACAATAATGTAATGTGCTCAAGGCTAAAAGCAGCTAAAGCAGGGAAAAGGATGAGGGCAGGCATATGAACAAGGTACAAGCCAATTCTTCAAAGACAAGGAAGAAAGAGCTTATTGAAATAAATCTCCCTGAGTTTCTAACAAATAATATAATACCAGCTCTTTTTGGTAGCAGACAGTGCATCTGCTTGAAAAAAGTAAGAACTAAGAAGCACCCTGGATGGAGCAAATAATGTAAAGTTTGTAAACTTGCACTTGATATTCCAAAATCAAACAATTTTCTTGAATTCTTATTTCAAATTTCAGTTTCACAACAGAAATTTTTGATGTTACAACAAAAGGAGTTACCGAGGCAGGAAAACCACCCCAAATTCTGATGTGTGTCATAGGAAACCCCCCCCCCCTTTTTTTATCCAAGCTACACCACCATAGGTGAATTTCATGGACCTACGAGTACCCAATTGACTCATGGAACGGTGAATGGGAGGCCGAAACCCAGGCAGGTGACGCAAAGATGGAACTTCTTGTACCTACCAGTGATGGGAATAGAAACCATACAGCATTTATATATTTATAGAATGTAGGAAGTCCTAACTCCTCAATTATTGGCAATGAAATCTCTAATTATTTAGGATTTAGTATTTCTTTAATTATGTATTTAGGATCTAGTCTAAAAAGGAAAGCTTAAGTTATTGGATTGTCATCTTATCATTCTGTAACTTAACTAGTTACTCCGTAATTGTGCTAGTTACAAATAATAGAGTACAATTGCAGCTCAAAAAGTCATTCTGTAACTTAACTAGTTACTCCGTAATTGTGCTAGTTACAAATAATAGAGTACAATTACAGCTCAAAAAGTACACTGTCACTTTAAAAAAGTACTATTCACTTTATGACAAGTCATTATAGGTGATTACAAATTATTAAGTACATTTACCTACCGAGCTATTAAAAATTTATCTTGTAATTTTATTATTTAACTAATTTCTCCATAAATCTGATAGTTCTAAAAAAAAATCTGGTAGCTGTAAAGATTTAAGTACAATTCTGACAGTAAAAAAAATACCTAGTTACCTTGGAGAAGAAAAGGCCACCATTTACTTCATGCAAACCCAATTCAAATAATCAGAAACCAGTAAATACTTTACTTAATGCATTGTAAACCTTTTCTTATCACTTTGTAAAGATGAAGGTGCTACAATTATAACCTTTTCAAGTAACCACCACAACAAGCACCTCTTCTCAAGCAATTCTCATACTATATTTATTATGGAAAACCATACAGCCTTATTTATTGAGTTTAAGAAATCCCAAGTTCTGAGCTTTTTGGCAATGGCAATATCAACTATTAGGAATCCCCAATTATTTAGGATTTAATAACGTTTTAATAATGCATTTAGGGTCTAACCTAAAAAGGAAGGATAACTCGCTCTATTAGAGGTCAACCTCCTCAGAACAGTTACTTTGAATCGGTATAAAACTTAAATCCATTTTCTATTCACATTGCAATTAATCAACTTTTGAAGTGGAACCCTATCAGTACAACAATGGAATGTCTCACATGCAAGTAACTCCCAACCACCACATGCCCGAAAAATTAAATCCAGAATTACAAGCAATATAAAAAGGGAATGTCCATTCAAATGGAAGTGGGTTTCGTTTATTTTAGACAAGATTCAAAACCCAGAAATCATAAAGTCCCTAATCACTCCCTGAACTCGATGCGGTGTCATTTTTTACTGACTGTCAAGTAACTAACTCTATGATGATCAAAGAAACACGGAATCAATTGACTCTTCCACACGGCATCTTCGAATTCAAAAATGTGAAAAATCTGAAGACATGCACTCATTATCGCGAGAGCTGAGCTGAACAAGCTATGTATATATATAAACTAGATTTCAATTTCAAAGTGAAGTGAACGTTGAAACCCTAAAATGCTAAGGAAGTAGAAAAAAAGGCAGAATTGCAAGCAGAAAAAAGGAAAAATAATGTAAACAAAAAAATAAAATTCAACAACAACAGTGAATTAAGAGCTAACCTTTTGAACCGTATCAAAGAGCTAACCGCCCACAAAAAAAAGAAGCAAAAATAAATGAATTAGCGGGGTTTCTTGGTTTTCGGCGTTTGAAATTTTTTGAGGCCGTGCTGTGTGTTTGTTTATATGATTGAAGGAAAGACGGAGTGGGCTTCGTTAATAAAAACCACAGGGTTTTGTTTTTTCTTGATGGTTGAAAAATGGTAAACCACAGGATTGCTACAAGAAAAAAGTGACTCCCTTTTTTTTCTCTGATGCAGGAGTTTTGATTGTTTGCTAGATTTCTTCAGTTCCTGTTGTCCTTAACTCGGTTCAAACTTAGCACTATATATTTGAAACTATACAATTTAGTCCTTTGACCGGTCGATTTCTTATGATCGCTGTCCTTCTACAAATTCATTGTTTTTTATTTTTCATGGAGTAATGGTTAATGAAGGAAAAGAACGAGATGTTTTAAAATCTAATATACTCGTAAATAAGGTTTTTTTTATTTAGATTATAGATTAATTAAATATTTATTCAAATAATTTTTTTTAAATAAAGATCTCGGATATTTACAAAAATTTATTTTTTGAAAGATTTCAGGACCATCAAAGGGTAAAATCAATAATTTTATGGATTTATTTTTTAATATAGAATTTCAAACCTCTTGATTGAGTAGTTCAAAAAATATTTATAACTCATGAATTTTTTTTTTTAAAAAAAAGTGAGGTTGGAGAATTATTTTACCTTATAATATTAATGAGATAACAAAAATCTCTTAAACATATATTAATGAGAAATACATCTTTTATATATGCATTAATGAGATAAAATATCTCATGCATATAATAAAATAATATATTTTTAATATATATATATATAAGAAAATATATGATTGATTAGGACCAAAAATGATCGAGTACCCCCTTAGGCTAGGCTTAGATGTATAACTTGAGTCCGCAAGGTGTTGGGTGCTGGTTTGTAACCTGAGCCCACCATTCAAATTCAAGTATATAGCCCAAACTAACAAGATATTAAATATAAATCTAGTAATTAAACCCATTTTTATTTTAGACTTGTGTTAAAAATTAATATTTTTGTATTAAATATTAAAAAATATCAATAATTCTTAAATTATCTATAATAAATAAT
>Ga0325410_1007928_pt1 | contig 11561 bp, 3 predicted proteins | sample PopdelMetagenome_16_FD_206182 | JGI IMG/M metagenome (GOLD analysis project Ga0325410, IMG submission 206182) | Populus deltoides microbial communities from Bellville, Georgia, United States - Xylem-PdIQD-R3 | ecosystem: Host-associated > Plants > Phyllosphere > Stem > Wood/Secondary xylem... | reverse complement strand
AAAAAAGAAAAATCAGAAAATCTAGCCACGTTATTTTTCATCCTTCCCCTCTCTCTCGTCCACAGCATCCCCAGACCCAAATTCTCCTCTCAGACTTTAAACCTACCTGTTCCTCCTCCTGAGTTGCCACCACCGAGTTGGCTTCCTTCATGGTCGAGTTACTTTGCTTCTCTACTTTACATGCTGGTGTGATTGCAGGTCTTAATGTCCGGCGTATTATCAATGAGCCCACTGCTGCTACCATACAGTTGAAGTGCGGGCCACAGCTGGAGACTCCCACCTTGGAGGCAGGGACTTCGACAATAGATTGTTGAATTACTTCGTTCAGGAATTCAAAAGGAGGAAAAGGAAGGACATTAGTGGAGATAACCTCTCCAATAATGGCGTAATGGGTTTTAGAATTGTATAAAAGGGACCATGCCAATAGAAAAGGTATATCAGAGAAAACAAAAAGGTGAAGGATTTGGCAGTTCCATGGAGAAAAAAGAGCCTAATATAAAGAATGTTTATGCTCCAGAAACTCCAGTAAAGACTCCGCCTCTACCAGCAAGGCCACAGCTGCTCTGTGTTAGAAGACGCTCTGAAATTTCAGGAGAACAGTTTCGGGACCCAATTTTTGCAATTTGTGCAATTAGTTTTAGTTTTTGTTCTTTCCTGATTTTTAATTGTGTTTGTATTTACAAAACATGAAGCTAATATTTTTTTTTATAATTTGGATGAATTAATATTAAAAATAAAAAATATTTTTATTTCTTTTCAAACGCTTTTAGAAAACATCATGCATCACAATTGTTATTATTTATTTTGGAGTTCATATAAACAAAAAAAAAATCATTATCTATTTTGGAGTCCATATAAACAAAAAAAATCATAAAAAAAGAAAAAGAAAAAAATGCAAATAAATAAAAATAAAGTTAGAAGAAAACTAAAAAATATATATCAATAAAAAGAATATACCAAAATACTCGGGAAATTATCAAAGACCGGTTGAGGAAGATAAAGGTTCTATTGGCAAAGAAAATTTAATTTGAGGATGAAAAATCAAAATTAGAAGTTTGAGGACTCAGTTAGAATTTCTCAAGGTTTATTTGAGTTTATTGAGAGCTTAATTGAAAGAAAAATTAATTTTTAAAGTCAATTTAGGCTTTAATTGAAAAAATTAAAGTCTGAAAGTCAAGTTGTAATTTTTAGGAGTTAATTTGATCAAATCAGGGGTTTAATTGCATAAATATTAAAGTTCGATGGACAATTAGAGACTTGATTGAAGAAATCCAAAAACAAGGACCAAACTGGAAAAGACACGTGAATGTAGGAGCTAAAATTGACCAAATTAGAGGCTAAATTGAAGAAATTGAAAGTTTGTTGGTCAATTAAGGGTCAAAATGCATAAATTCAAAACCAATGATCAAAATAAAAAAGTCAACCAACTTAAGAGTTGGCAATTGAGTTTGGCAGGGTGAAATAGAAAGAAATTAAAAGTTTGAAGGCAATTAAAGGTACAATTAAAAGCAATTTGAAGAATAGTAGCTCAATTAAAATTTATCAATCTCAAATCAAAAACTCTAAACAAAGCGTCATTCAGGTTTAATGAAAAAAAAAGGTGAGTGACATGTTGTTCGATCGACGTGGCCTCTGTTTTAACAGCTTTGGCTGATCGAGTTGGTAATTTTAAATACATGAATGTAGAGCTACAAACTTTCAAATTGAGCAAAATTTGATTCAAGTGAAAGGTGTGTTTCCTCTCTAACAACTTTAGGTGGTCTTAGACGACGATGACATCAAAATTGCTCTGACAAGGCCTCGAAAGTAGGCAACTCAATCAGCCTTGATAATGCAACTATCATGCAAAAACCAACTTATTTTTCATGTGTTCATACACAAAGCTTTCTCGATAGGTCCTTATAATGAGTTTACAACACTTTCCTCAAGATCAAACGGTTAGAAATGGATTCAAAACCTCCTAAAACCCTATAAATACCCCTCAAGTATAGATGGGAAAAAAGGCAGAGAAGAAGGAAAAAAAGAAAACAAAGGATAAGAAAATGAAGAGAAATATCAATAAGAAACATAAGTGTAGAGGTCCATGAGCCTAAACAAAAGATTTCTTAGCTTTGCAAGTTTATGAGATGCAAAATTCTCCTAAAAAAAACAAAGAGAGAGTAGTTGTTCTAGGTATACTTTTTTGATCTAAAAGTAGATCTTTTGTGGCATGCTTTTAATGTTTTTTTATTTACTTTTGTTTTATATTTATGTTTAAGCATAGAAAAGATGTTTGAATGCTCGACAAGTAATGTTGTATTCTCCTCTTTGTTACTGTATTTTTTCTTTAATGATGTTTTTTTTCATACATTAAAGTTGTTATTTAAGTTTGTTTTTTATATATAATGTTGTTTTGGTTTTTGTTTAACTTAAGTTATCCATGTTAAAGTAGGGGTGTTTTACCCTAGGTTTGTTAGGTTTGTTCATGTACAAAATGAGTTCAAAAAACTAATTTTAAATCCATTTTGTGTGAACATATAATTTGTTTTTAAGTTTATCTTCTTTTTTTATTTGATACCTCTAACTTGATTTGATGTTTTAATATTTTTGGTTAGTTTTTTTTTTTAGATTCAAATATGCTTGTGTATGATATTGTGACTTGTTACGATAAAAGATGTATGTTTTAGAAGCTAAAAATGCTCATTTTTGGACTTGGTAGTGGCTGCCATTTCTGGGTATTTTTTTGGGTTTTAGGTAATGTTCTTCGTGTTCTTAAGAAAAACATTGTCTTGGCCCCTAGATTTGGACTATTTTTGATCCATTTCTTTGCATATGCACCTTTCTTATGCATGATTAACCAATAATATAGTGTTTATTCGCATTAACAACAAGTTTAAAAGGTGTTTAATTCTAGGGTTTTGGTTTTGAATCCAAACCTTTTTTAGCCAAATTGCGATGATCCATTGATAATCGAAGTGAATAGATATTAAATTATTGATCATTGCATGATTTCCAACATACATATGCCTTTGGTTTGTCCATATCCAGTTTGGTTTGAGAGTCATGTTGTTGGATTCACATTAAATGTTCTTCCTTTTGTTATTCATGTTCTTCCCAAAAACATTGCCTTAGTTATATAATTTTGACTTGTTTTGTTTCATTTATTTGCCTAAAACCCTTCCTTATGCATGATTAATCAATAATATAGTGTTTATTGTTATGAATAACACCATTTTTTATGGTTTTTAATCCTAAGGTTCTGGTTCTAAACCAAAATCCATTTTGACAAAATCGTGATGGTTAAGTGAAAATTAAAGTGATTGGATGCTAGATTATTGATCTTTGCATGATTTCCAACATGTTTGTGCCTTCGTTTTAACCAAATCTAGTTTGATTTGGAATCCATGTTGTTGGGTTCATGTTTGGTGTTCTTGATGTTCTTCATTTTTTTTGTGGTGTTTAATCCATTTTGTTCAAGTTTTTTTTTTTTGTTTTTGGGTGTTTAATCTATTTTTTAGCTTTGGTTTTATTTTTGGGTTGTTTTCAAATCAAACCAAGATTTTTTGGTAGGTTTATGGTCGACCAAAAAATTTCAAGTCAACCTGGTTAGGTCAACTCAGTTGATGTAACCCGGTTAAAAAAATCTAGGTCAAAGGGTTTTAATACCCTATTTGGTTTGCCATGTTTTTGTTAAAGGGTCTTTTGGTTTAAGGGTGTGTTTAGCAAACATTTATTAGGTTTATTTTTGTGTAGTTTTATCATAAGAAAAAAAATGAGTTTTTGCCAAATAAAGTCTAAAAAAATAAAAAAATATATATTTTTTTTTTTTCTTGCATATGGCCATAAAAATCCTAAAGTTATTTAAATATCTTTTTTCAAAGAAAATTTAAAATATTTTTGCATATTTTTTAAAAAATATTGCTTTGATTTTACAACAAGTTTGTAAAATTTCAAAGAATTTTGTCCTATATTTAAAAATTATTTTTGGCAAGAAAATATTATTCACTTTTAATTTAAGGATAAAAACATAAAAGGGGTTAATATCCAAAATATTATTAAGGATAATAAATATTATTCACTTTTAATATAAGAATAAAAAACCTAAAAAGGGTTAATATCTAAAATATTATTAGGAATAATAAATATTATTCACTTTTGATATAAGGATTAAAAAACTTAAAAGGGATTAATATCCAAAATATTTTTAGGGATACTGTTTTTATTACTCATTTTAATATAAGGATAAAAATATGTATGAGGTTAATATCTAAAATATTATTGTGAATAATACAACTAATTCACATATAATATAAGGATAAAATCCGCAAGGAATTTAAATATTATTTGGAATGACGTGGTAGCAAAAATATTAGTTTTACCCAAAAAAATCTCAACGATAATTAATGATATTTCACCTTCTCAGACTGAGTTCTTAACCTAAAAACTAGGGTTTGTTCATCGTAGTAAACACATCATAGTAAGTCAGTAGAAATAAACATCATCAGAACATAGTAATTAACAATAAAAAAACAATATAGTTAACCTCATGTAAAACGTACTAAGAGTGTTAATACATTTCATTTACACAACTAATCCCCGCCTATAATCTCTGAAAAAAACCAGTTAGAGTTCCTAGTAGTTAAAATATTAGGTGACGACTTCCTAACTAAACAAAAAAACCTTTTATACCCTCATCCGAAAATGATCGTCGCAGCGTCGCGCCCCCGCGATTCAAGTGTACGACAACAATACTGAATACACATTATTTAACATGAAAAAGGTAAAGGACGCTTTTGAAAGAGAATGAATAAGACCCGCGCACTATAGTTAAGGTGTTGCCGCCGCAACTTCAATATCTAGAAGAGTGTTTGGGTTTTTCTTTTAGATTTGTGTTTAAAAGAGAGAGCATGAAGAGAGAAAATGAGTTATGGTAACGGTTACCTTCAATATTTTAATTTGTATAGGGGATATTATAGTATTTTTAATAATTTTAAAAATCTATTTTGAAGAATCTTGTAAAGTGTAATATTCAAAAACTTGTTGCAAAATGTAAAAAAAAAAAAAACATAAAATGTTTATAACTATACAACACCTATCCATACAAGTAAATTAGTAATACGAACCATATAAGTGGTGGTCTAGTGGTAAGAGTTTGGGACCAAGAGGTTTGCTTTCTCTGTGGTCTCATATTCGAGTCCTGTGGTTGCTCATATGATGGCCACTAGAGACTTACATGGTCGTTAACTTCAGGGCCCGTGGGATTAGTCGAGGTGCGCGCAAGCTGGCTCGGATACTCACGTTAAACTAAGAAAAAAATTAGTAATACGTAATAATATGATCTAAAATTCGAAAACAGTTTGTTTTTATATATCATGTATATATTTTAAAAATAAAATTAGTTTTTTTTCTTTATAAAAAAATAAAGAAAGAAATTCAAACCAAAACTTATTAAGGAGGGGGACATGGATATCATTGAGCATATATCGCTTGGACTAAAATACCTAACAATCAGGACAGCACGATTGATTTTGATAGGGAAGTTGGGCATGCGCGCCTATTCTCTATTTTAATTATGGCCGAAGCACTCTCAATGTGTATTATTCTCCTTTAAATAAGTATATCTCTTCATCAAACCCAACATGATAATGAAGTTGCTATGATCTTTTAAATCACTCGGGTATTTATGAGATTGATAGTAATTATGATTTAAAGTATTTTTTTTTTTTGAAATATTTTAAAATAATATTTTTTTATTTCAAAAATCAAAGCGATTTGAAAATATAAAAAAATTAATTTTAAATAAAAAAAATATTTTAATTTTTAAAAAAATATAATTTCAACCCCATTTCAAAACACAAAATAAATCTTTTTTTAATGATGATCCGTCTGACCCTTCTTTCCTATCCTTTCTTTTTTTCACTTGTTTATTGATAGGGCATAAAATCAAAGACCACATCATGACACCCCTTTTGTACTTGGGCTGCGCATGATCCTACAGGAGGAACTTCCTTTTGGCTAAGTGGAGATGCCCATTATGATCTTCAAGAATCCTCATGAATGAAAAGAAAGGATTGGTTGGAGTGATCTCGTACGTAGGGCTTGCCATCATGAGACAGCTAATTAAGCACCATTTTTAAGTGCTTACTGTTGAGTAGATCATTCACTAATATTATTCGGAAGAAAAACCAGGTTAGTTAAATACATTTATATACTCTCTCTTTTCATGATTTATAAAGAGAAAATTCGATCTTGAGATATCTCCAGAAAAGGACAAATATTAATATTAACTAAGCTATGCCTTATCGGCTATAATATTTATATACTCGTTCACTGCAATATATACCAGGAAATTGAGCCGCCGTCGAGGGCTAGCTTTCCCACTGCAATCTTTCTTTAGAGGGCTTGTCCTTTACTAATTTGTAAGCAATGAACACAAAGAAACGTTTGTCTAATTCTGTATACCACTCTTCCATATGAAACCTGCAAGTTGTGAACAGTCTCTTCTATATACCACTCTTGTGCATGCCAATGATCTTAATTAGGTTTTTTTCTGATATAGTGAAAAAGAAAGGGATTTTATTGAGCTCCTTTAAGTTTACCAAGATTTTCATGGATAGGCAGGCATTAAAAGAAGTGGAATCTCTCTGTCAAAGAAAGCCCGAGCAAATAAGTTTCATCAATCAACATGTTTTACCAGCAAGAACAGAAGCACAATATGGACGACTAACATGGGGATTAGCAAGATCGTTTGTTTATATGTAACACAGTTAATTTATGTTTTGCTTTTACTATAAATTCTAAAATATTTGATTAATTAACATATATATATATATATATATATATATATCACAGTTTTATATGGATTTTACTGATTTCTTTTTGAAAAAAAAAACTTTTTAGTTCTGGAAATATATAATCGATAAAAAATTTAAACCTATTTTTTCAAATAATAATTACAAAAATTACCACAATATCAAATACATATCTAGTGGGCTAATTATAACTAACTAGCATGTAATATTCATACCATGATTTTTTTGAATTAAAACATACTAAATAAAATTAAATGTGATCATTTTTTATGAATTAATATGATTTTGTCTAATCAAGATAGTGATGTATTCTTAAATAAATAGACACCTACTAAAGAAGGGAAGATTTTTAAAATATTCCTGAAGTTATTTGTGTCAAGAATCTTTGAAAAGGAGATGACAAATCTTACAAATCTTCACTTTAATGTTGGAGAGATCAAATGAAAGAGCTTTACGTATGCTTTCAAAGAAAAAGAAAGCATAATACCCTCATTAAGTTATGGCTTTAAGAATTTTTTAAGAGGAGAAGACAAGTTAACAAATCCCTAGTTCTATGTTGGAAATCTTACCCTCATGGCTCCAACTTCTCCATTTCCTTCTTGAAATTAATTAGCTCCTTAAAAGAGCTTGCAATTTTTTAAGAACATTTTTTTTCCTGACTTCTAGAATTCTTGGCATCATTGAACTTAGGCAAAGCCTATAAATAAACCAATGTTAATGATACTTGATCTATAATTATATGTTAGATGGTTTTTTAATATAATATCTGAATCTTGCTAATCAAACGGTTATAAATTCAAATCTCATTACTCTCGTTTTGTTTTATAATTAAAATCTTATTAATAACACAAGGTAGTATAGACATTTATGAATTTTAAAAAGCATAAGATAATATAGATATATGTAAATTTATAAATATATATAAATTTCAAGTTTTTTATATTAAAATGATTCTTTGATATTAAATACGAATAGAAGCTAAGGAAAAATATTAATCTGTGTTAGAAACATGCCCCATTATTATTTTACGAAATATTCTTTTGCAAGTGATTCCTTCCCATCTTCAAATATATATCAATCGACTTTCAACGGTTTTTAATGGTACAAAGTGGGAGCAATGTGCCAACAAAAAACAATATTGGATGGCATGAATGCCCCACAGCAGCAAGCACATGGCCTTGCTCCTCATCCTTATCACTTTGTTCATGGATCATATTCTTTGCCTCCTCAACCAATCACAAAAACAGGGAAACAAAATATAAAAATCTGCTATGATGGTTCAAAAATTGCATGTCATGCAGAGAATCCCATGATGCATGCATTAGTTAAATAAAACCTTGCCACCATCAAACAAAAATGAAGGGGGACAAGAACACACTCATGACAACCTAGAAACAATAATTAAGGACATTATTAAGCAAGCCATTCTGATAATAAACATTACACATGATCAAACATAACAAGAGAAGTTTTATAAACATCTTCTTCTATTATTGCTTCATGCTCCTAGCTAGTTAACAAATCCCTTCAAATATATTTCCTCATTTAGCTTGAGACTTACTATGTATGTGAAAAAGAAAAAACTAAAAAAAAAAACAAAACAAAACATGGTACACAGACATCCAAACTTCAAAGCTCAAATCCCTTTTTGGCCTGTCGTTCCTTTTCTCTGCGGACGATTGGATCAGCTGACCAAATTGACTGGGAAAAAAGCACTTCAAATTCTGTTCTTGCACTTCTCTACAGCTCTCGGGGCTGCAATTAGATCAAGATCAAGAAGAATATTTCATGTTAGTCTCACCGTACCAATTATTTAAGGCATGGTTTGCAGATTAATTTGAATATCATGACAATATTGGCATGGCCCAGTACTAACCAAGTCCAATAGCCTCAGACCCTTTCATAATCCTCAAGCGCTTGCATGAATCCACAAACATTCTGCCAAATTAATGAAGAATTAATTAGTCGGCGTAATTACTTTCAATGATCAAATAATTGCTTGATGTGGTACGTAAGAGATTAATATGAAAGAAGTTAATTAAGAACTTACTCCCATGGAACATCTCCTACAAGCATCCAATCTCCATCCTTGTCTTCATAAGTTGGCACATAATCGGAACCATTCAAAAGATCTATCAATTTGCTTTCATTCATGAAATCTTTCATTCCTTGTGAGCCACAGTTACCTTTTGAGAAAAAAAACAAAATGGGGGTGAATTTGTAAGATAATTATTTAAATTCATATTTTACACTTTAATAATCTAATTTGGAATTTATGTATGTAGCCTTTTATTACCAATGGTGAAGGAGCTGAACATTTTGCCTAGAGCGTCAGAGAGTTCTTGGTAGCTCTTGTATAATTTCAAGTCCACTTTTCGTAAATACGGAGCACCATCCATGCTAACCTTAACAAAAGCCACACCGGTGCCACTGCTACCGGATTTTTCACCGTTGTCATTGCTGTTCTTCTGTACAGCCATGACATTCTTACGGAATGATCTAATGGGTGGCCAACCCACAACTTGTGCCCTGAAATTGATTCGAAACACATATCTATTAGGGTTTTGGTAATATTTAACACTCTCAGAATGATTAGGACCACAAAAAAAAAAATGATTAACATGATCATATCTATTTCTAATCTCCTCTTTAAAAAAAAAAAATGTATCACTCACCTGTGTTTTTCTTATAAATTTAACTAAATAGAGGATAACCTTCACTTTTTTTTTGAATTCCCATTTCCAAACAATTGTATCCAATTAAAATACGGCAAGCATGCACCTTGACAGATATCTTATATGGTCATCATAGTTTTTTTTTTAAAAAAGAGAATTAATCTTTACGAACAAAAAAAGTACCATATATTTTTATGTGTATCTCATGGTCCCGTTTATGAAAAGGGGATTTTTCTTGTATAAATTATATATGGTGCACAATGGATTCGGACAACATAAAATTTCCATTCACGGGTACAACGTTTGGTAGCTTAGCCACAGACTATCCTTTTCCTTTTCTCTATCCTTAGTTGTTTGGTTGTCGAGAAAAGTAAAGATTCCATATGTTTTGTTCTATTCCTTTATTACAGACACCAGCCAAAGCCATGAAAAATCCAGCTAAGAAGGAGGAAGCACATCTTCTTGCAGCTCTTCCATGAATAAGATTAAATAGTATAATAACTACACAACTAGCAGTAATATATATATATATATATATATATATAAGACAATGAAGGGAAAAGACAATTTTATGTGAAAAAGAAATGTAGAAGAAGAATTTTTCACCAGGATACTTGCCAGATGATTCATTAAATCCAATTTTCTTGCTAACCTGAATTAAGTATTTCTCCTAGTTAAGCTCAAATAATTAAATCACATCTTGCTGCTTACCTGAGCTGCTATTATACACGTACGTGATTAACATACAAAGTGGGTGGGCATTAATTATTAATTAGGCTTCTTATCTATTTCTATAGCTTCCTGAACACAATAAATTTGTCAAATGTATGCTTCTCTTTATGTATTTGGAGCGTGCAATTAATACAAAATATATAATAACCATCATAAGTCCATTAATGGTGTGATCAGAAATAGAGAAATAAATTAAAAGAAAAGAAAACTTACTTGGCCGGTGGCTTTGCAGGATCAGTAGAGGCCGGAGGAGCAACGGTCTTCTCCTTCATTACTTTCTCCTCGTCGCCTCCCTTTCCTGATTCCTTTGTAGAAAGGTTAAGCTTCAAATCAACAGTCTCAGAAAACCCTCTCTTCCCATTACTCTTTGCAACCTCACCATCATTCCCGTTACCAACTCCTCCGGGTAACCCTAGACGTAATTCAGTCTCTTCGAAGTTAATCATGCTATACTTTTCAGGTTCTGCTCCCATTATGCTGGTCATCCTTCACAAAAAAAAAAAAAAAGCCTCCAATACTTGAAAACAAGTAGTACCACTACACACCTCTCTTATCCCCTCTCTCTCTCTCCCCCTCTTCTTCTTCTTGATGTTAATTTCTTGCTACTAATTATCTTGATGTAGAGAGATTTATGGTATGCACATGTAATAAAGGTTGAAGAATAGTAGTGCGAGAAGAAATAGAAGGGCCAAATTAGATATAGGGTGCTATAATATATGGTTTTTTGGGACATGGTGATGGGGGACTTTAGAGGGTGGAGATGATGACACGTGTACGATTAAATTAGTTGGACGGACCCCATGGGTTGTCGGGGAAGTTAGGTCATGGATGATGTATAGGATAGAATGATTGCGGTAATGCAAGTGGACAGGCCTCGCTGGCTTTTGTATGCCTTTCCACTTTTTTTTCCTTAGGCTCCACAAAATAATAAACGCTAGCATTGCTCCTTGTATAAAGAGGGTGAAATCATATTAAAGCTAGTCTGATATAATGGTGGGAGTGTTTTTTTTTTTTTTTCTCTCCTTATATTATATCATAGTTTCTTGGGTATTTTTATTTTTTATTATACATGTGTACTGTGGGTCGACTTTCAAAAAAAAAATTATGATGTTTTCAATATTTTCACACAACTTTACGGACCATATATACTTACTAGTACAACATCTACAATATGTTCGAGGCAGCAAAAGGTTGTCTTGAAGAAAGAATTGAAAGTATATAAAATTCTGGTTCGAATATTAGTGTAAAATCCTAGTTATTATAAGGATATCTTAGACATTGTTTTCTTTATAAAAATTATTATAAACAAGATTAGAATATTTTTAAAAGGGGATGAATAAATTAAAATTGCAGATTAATTACA
>Ga0325410_1007927_pt1 | contig 11562 bp, 4 predicted proteins | sample PopdelMetagenome_16_FD_206182 | JGI IMG/M metagenome (GOLD analysis project Ga0325410, IMG submission 206182) | Populus deltoides microbial communities from Bellville, Georgia, United States - Xylem-PdIQD-R3 | ecosystem: Host-associated > Plants > Phyllosphere > Stem > Wood/Secondary xylem... | reverse complement strand
TTTGAATTTGATGACTTGAATTTGATGTGAATACTATTTATATAATGTAGACGAGAAGGCAGGCAGGAGAGATTAGGTAATGCAAAAGAGTAGTCCTAATACTTTTTCAGGAAAAAAAAAAAAAAAAGAGTTGTAAATCAGTACTTCGGCACCGAATAATGGGCTTCCATGAACACTTTGCACGTCTGGACTCTTACATGTCAATACCAATAATCAGACACGGTTTTCAGAACTCTACCAACCTTTCGTTATACATGAACAGGTCATTTAAGAAGAAAAAAATGTCGTCGTTGAAATTCCCCATATTTGATCCAGGTTAGGTTTTAGGAGAAATCCATCAATTTTAGGATTTGATCTGTGCATAAAAATAGAATATATTTTTTTATTTTTTAAAATGAAGGACTTTTTTTTATTTTTTTAAAATTTCAAAGAAAAATTAAATATTTTTAATATTTAGTTTATATCTTTCAAGTATAAATTAAATTTATAATTCGATATTAGATAAAATTATTGAAAAAATAAGTTACAAACCCATAAATAATTTTAAAATGGTTATTGAATTTTTTAAAAAATATTTTTAGCTTTGTATTAGGTTATTTGATTAAACATTAAAATAAAAATAAATTAATTAATTAAATAAAAAATATTAGGGTGTGTTAAGGAACACACCCTTAGTGTAGGAGCTGGGGGGATTGGTCTCAAGCCTCAAAACCCAGTCCAATTGGGTCCCAACAATTTTTTTTAATTTTTTTTATAAAGAGAAGATCAGCTGGGCTGAGGTTCCAGTCCATCCCTGTTTGTCAGAAAGAGAGGCCGAAGAACGTGAATCAATTCACGTCTTGCATGCATCATAAAAAATGAAAACAAAATGCGTTACTTAGGAATGAAGATTACCTGACGCAAGGGGTGGTCGCTTGGTTGCCGTTGTTGGTCTGTCGTGAGGTTGTGGAGATGCTGGAGTGATTGGCGGTGCTGGTCTGGGAGGAGGACCACCTATGTTATTGTTGGTGTCCACGGTTGAAATGGAGGATTGGAAGTGCAGTCAATGTTGCTTAAGGCTGCTGCTTGCTCATGATGGTGATGACTGACGGGGCTGGTGCGGAGGAGCTGAGGCTAAGCATACAAAGCTGTTGCTGGAAGCTGGAAGCTGGAGCTCCTGTTACTGGTGTAGAGAGGAGGCTGGTGTTGCTGGAAGAAGGAGCTTCCAACACTGCTCACAGTGATTGGCTTTGCTGTTGGGTTTTAATGGAAAACGGGGTTATGAAGGGGCAAAGCTGGCATGACAGTTGGTGGATCACCATGGTTGTTGGAGGAGAAAGATGGCTGGTTGGGTAGCTAAAAAAAAATGGTGTGTAAATGATGGTTTTTTTGCTCAATTTTCACACGAATTTCCTCCCCCTTTTACACGAAATTCACCCTATTTACAGGGATGAAAGAGGGATATTTGGTTTTTATTTGGAATAAACCTTAGTCCTTATTTAAATGTCAAAAAAGATCCCAACTGTTGATCAAAAATCATTATCACAAGCTGCAAAACTAGGCTTTAAAGGTTGATCAGGTTAACCTTTTTGGGGCGGCATCACGGTGACTACAGAGGCGACCAATCAACGGGAATCATGTTGGGGCATAGTATGGTATAAGGCTATGAGAGTAATGTCTTGTTTATTCTGTTTGGTAGAGAGATGAGGCATTAAATGCTTTTAAAAAAGTAGCCTCCCAACCAGCTTTTTTAGTACAAAAGGTTGAAGATGATGAACAATGACCAGATGACAAGTCATATCGCCTCTTTTTTATTTAGGTGTTGGTCAAAACGGTGTTGTTTTATACCAAAACAAACCATTTTGGTCAAAACACATGGTTTCATTGAAATGAAATGACACTATTTTAATACTTTTAAGGTTTTAATCTGGGATTTAACTAAAATGCAATTTAGTTATTTGGCTTTTGATTTCTTTTCATTGCATCCCTAATTAACTTCAAACTTTTAATTTTATACAATTTTACCCTTGTCAAATTCAAATATTAAATCTGGTGTTTAGCGCTTTTTTATTTTGACCATTAGTTTTGGATTTATACAAGTTGATCCTCAATTGACAATCTAACTTTCAATTTGCTTCAATTTCACCCCTATTTTCAACCAAATTGAGTCCTCGAAGTTTAACAACTATTTCAAAAAGGTCATTGGTTGTGAATTTCTTCAATTTGACACTTAATTGATCCTAAACTTTGATTTTCTTGCAATTTTGTCCCTAATTTCAACCAATTGACTTTGTAAATATTAAATTTGGTCCTTTAAAATTCCAATATTCTCAATTAAACCCAAATTAAGCTTCCAAACTTAACTTTTCAACAATTAAGTCCCTAATAAAGTTAATTTGATCCATTAAAAGTATAGTTAAGTCCTTACAGCTAATTAAATCTTTTAATTTGACCTAAATTAATTTTTAAACATAAATAAACCCTTAATTTGACTCATGATTAAATCAAATTAGCCTATTAAAAATCTAATTAAGTCCCTGCACTTAATTTTTATGCAGATTCGTTTAATAATCACTTAATTTGACCTTGAATCTGTATTTTCTCTTTAATCTTAAGTACAATGGTGTACGATTGGGTTTCCAATTTTATTCAAAACTCCAGTTAGATTTCTTCATATATTTGAAACCCTTCTCAACCTACTTTTACTAAATTGCTAGTCTTTTTGTTGTTGTTATTATTATAATTATTATTTGATTTTTAAAAGGAAAAAGGAAAAATTTGGGGGGAAACCTAAAATGGGTTATGACAACAAGTACCCCTCATGTATGATTTTAACTCCATGTATAATCGTTGGAGTTCGACTATCTCAACACCAAGTCATTATGTCTTAGCAGTAAGATTGGTCATCTGAGCTTCAACTTGTTGATTTAAAATTGATTGGAACTCTAGAGATTAAGTGCTTGGAATCAATTGTGAGCATCTAATAGTGGAAACACTTCTTGTCATTCGCAACTCCTCGTTTGTATTGTTTGAGATACCGTACCAATTTCTATCGGATCCCCAAGACAATCTGCCTCCAACCATAAATTTAGATTAAGCTCTTGATGAGTCAAAGGATCGTCCCCGTTTATCTTCTACAACTGAGTGTTATATGTTTCCTACCAAAAAAAAAATAATAACTTAAGAAAAGAAATTGTTGAAATTTAACATACCACAAACTTCTAAACTTGACTATCCATAAGTGCTGCACCTTTTTTAGACGGTCATCATTTCACAATGTGAGTTTCTACAAAAAGCTCCATCAGTCTTGGTTTGCGTCCAAGAATTATAGCCTACAAGAAAAAAAATATTGTTAGTTAAACATATGAATTATAAAAAAAAAAGAATTTTAAAAATATATGTAATAAAAAAGATTCTTACCATCTATTTTGCATGCGAAAAAAACAGAATGGATCTGCCAATGGGCATGGTGATGGAACCATAGATCTTTATGTTCTAGTTATCCACACCAGATTGTGACTGCCACATGAAATGCTCACACCTCACATGCTAAATGTATCCTTTCTATATAGCCTCTGAGACGTAATGAGGTTTGAAATCCCTTCAAACCACCATGTTTCTCCCGCCTGGATGATCTCTTTCTTTAGGATATTTTTTGGCTCTTTCTTGAACTTTATACAAACAATCACGTAACCTATATGGTATAAATGAATAATCAGTTTGTTGTAACCTAATTTTGGCCCATTAACATTTTAATTTAATTTTACAGGGTTTAAAATGTAAAATTAAAATATCAGAGACTTATTTCGATGAAAAGAGGATTTGTCAACTTACGTGAAAACTAGGGACTACAATGTGCTTTTGTCATTCTATCCCTATCCTCAAGATAATCCCTATCTTCAAGATAATTATTTTCTTCAAGATAATGATAGTTGTCCGCTTTCAAATTTGATTCTTAATCAAATTCAAACTTCAAAGAAGAGAATAAATTTGATTAAAACTTTGTTTCTTGCACGCGAAGGGACTCTTGTACTATAAATACAAATCTCAATGTATCCACAAGGGAGGGGGAGAGAAGATAGAAAAAAAAAACCCTAGAGGGGAACAAACACAAAAAACCCCAAGAGGAGGCCATTATAAGAGAGAACACAAAAAAAAAAAACCAAGAACAGAGGGAGGAGAGACTAAAAAGAGGAGGAGGAGAGCATTCTCTAGTTGGTGTCTGCACTGTTAACTTCAGCTTCACCAGGTAAAGTCTTCTTCTTCTCTCTATTTCTGTGTAATTGTTGCAAGAAAACAGTGCGAAGGTAATTAGTGGGCCGGATCTTGGCTTTAAGCCCAGCCAGCCCAAATTATGTTTATTAAGGGTGTGTTTGGCAAAACACACCCTTGTGCCTTGACCATAATTTTTATGTCCATTTTAGTTTGATATTTGACCAAACGAGCTCCTCGCACTTTGATTTATTTTTTTCTTTGCATTTTGTTTTTTTTTTAAGTTATGTGCTCAATCAGTGGCCTATTATTGTTAAATGTAAATCTATCGTGCAATATTTTTTTATTTCCATCTAAAAAGGGCAAATAATAATAAAGGATAAACAAGAAAAAATGACATAGAAAATTTCTTCTTCAAATTCATTTTTTTGCGAAAATATTCACAGATGTCAGAGTCAAGAGTATTGTATTTTTTGGATTTGTGAGATATTTACCAACGCCAGAGTTGGAAATATTCGTAGGAATTGTTCATTGACACCAGAGTCAGGAACATGAAAGGAAGAATCAAAAAAGGGAAAAAGGAGAACAAATTCTTAGCAATTTTAGACAAAATCAGCAATGCAGTATGCCTCAGGTAGGACACTTAGGGGGTGATAACATCTTTTCTTTTGCGTAACCAGTCCCATACCATAGAATCTATGTTGACCAGTTAGGATTTCTAGTGACCATAATACTAGGTGACGACTCCTTGAACAAGACAGTTTTCCCTAAAAGAACAAGATGCCAGATATTTGTTCTTTTTTTCCAATCGATTGATAATTTTTAATTGATCGCCGCGATGTCCGAGTGTGGCACAGTTAATAAATAAAAAATAAAATTTTAACATTTAAATAATAAATATAACATTGAGTATTCAATCTTACCTACTTGATCTATGATTCTCATAAACCCTCCTAACAACAACATTGTCAACCCTATCTTTGTAAAAATTTTGCCTGCATATCAAGTTTGTAAAAGAATTAGCTCATTAAAATTAATGAATTAACTAAATTAACATAATAAAAAAAACATTGTTTAAGTATATACCCTGAACTTTTTAAACCATGCATCAATTAAGGGTTCCATTAAGGATTTTTGGAAACTTGACTTCATTGAAATAATGACACTTTCATCGAAAATTTCATCTCTTATGTTATCGTATGGGTAGCCTCAACATTTGTAAATTGAAATTAATTTTTCAAAAATTAAATGTTCTTAGTTCCTACAGCTAACATAGCAACCCTTGTTTCATTACTGAGTCATAAATCTACCTTGCCTTCAACTAATCTTTTACTTTTCTTTAGTTCCTGAAGTAAAAGCTTCATCAGACTTCTTTGCCTTTATGGTTACAGGTATTCTTTGCAATTCCTTCTCTAATGTATTTTCTTTCCACAATGATGACAAGTGCCTATGTCTTTCTTGATGCCCCCAATAGGTTTATTTGCTTTAAAGACAACATCCATATTCTTCTTATCATTCTTTTAAACATTCTAGAAGACTGAACTAGAAGAATTGGACATGTTTCCTTCTTAAGGACCCCTTTAACAGTTTTAAGAATGTTAAGCAATTCTGGCAATGTACTATCCAACTTGCTCATGTAATAATTCATAATGAATTGCGAAAAGTTTTAGGGTAATGACTACAACACCAAGTCAACATTTAACTCATGGTCCATGAAAAAATCCAATTGGCCTAATATCTTAATATAACCAATCATTTTCAAAACGTGAGTGTTCATTGAAGAACCCTTTATCATCTTATAACGGAACAATTCATTAGAGGTCTCATACCTCTCAGTCTTACTGGTTTCATCAAAAAATTCTTTAAGATGCATAATCGTAGTATGGACATCCATATTCTCATGTTGTTTTTTAAACTCAAATGACATAATGATTAACATCACATATGCAGCATGTTCATCATCATCAACATGACACTGATATTCATTCCTAATTTCTTTAGCATCCTTAGAGAGGGAATTTAGAATTGGTTTTTCAATAACATACAATCTCTTTTCTTGCTTGAGAACAATTCTCATATTTTGGTGTCAATCTAAGAAACTTAGTTTAGTCAATTTGTTAGCATCAAGTATGCTTTATATGAATATGTTACTACTTATTTTATCTATTAATCTATTAATTAATGTAAAGATAATGAATATTAGTTTAATACATACATATTTAAATCCAAAATTAGATAAGTTCTTTAATCCTAATTTGGTCTCCCACTATTTTCTTGCAAATTAATAGTCTTTCCTATTAATTTAGGAAATTTTGCTTATATTTTCCTAATTGGCTAGGATCCCATTTAATTTATCTGACCTTGAGTGACTCAACAAATCAAAATAAATTAAATTAGATAGCAAACATATTTTATCAATCACATCTTTATGTTAATCCTAAATCAGTTAGGTGACAACTCTTTGTCTAAACATATCTCGCATAACCCATGCCTCTAACCTTATATGATCATGAGTAACTCATCCAATTCATATAGATTAGTAAAGTAGAACCCAATTTTATAGCATGAGTGACTCATCCAAATTATATAGGTTAGTTAAGTAGAACCCAAATTTATAGCATTAAACATATTCAATTAACAGTAACCTTGAGTAACTCAACAAGTTATCCATAAATAAAACTTTAGTTTTATGTACATAAAATTGAAAGACAACTTTTCTTGTTCTCAACATGTACTTAATATTTTAACGAGAGATTTAATAATTAAATAGGTTTCATTCAAAACATGACATAACAAATATATATTTTATGCATAACAATTTATATACAAACATACACCACTAACATACCATTCTAATTGAATGATTATGGACAAATCTAAGCTAATTCCCTCAAACAATTGAAGGAAATTAGATGATCAAATCCTAGGTGTTGTAGCAAGTCTTTATAAGTCCATTGCAAACACTTCAGATGTATCCTTCATTGCCATTTCTTTCTTCATCTTGAATTACATAATAATTTTCTATCTAAATTCCTACATTTCTAAATTATATAGCATTTCCATAATTAATTAAAAAATCTCAAGTTACATTTGAGGGGAATTATATAAGAAAACATGACAACCCAGAAGAAAAAATAGAGATAAGTCAGGACACATGAGCCCTATTTAATAAAATTACAACCATTAAAACATCAAATAAAAGCACAATCACATTGGTGTTTAATGTTCATAATCATCCATCATACATAATAACATATTAATATGCATTGGTGTTTAATGTCCATAATCATCCATCATGCATAATAACACATTAATATGCATAGTAAAATTATTGCATGCTTCAATTCTAATTCTTAACTTTATGTGCAATTTTTATAAAAAATAATATTTCTAACATTTACAAATATTAAATCAAATTTAATTTGATAATTTCCCAAACATAATAATTTTTATTTAATATAAATTTTCTTTGAAAAACAATTTTCAAAATTTAATAAGAAACTTAATCACATTAAAATTATTATTAATATCCTAAACTATTTTAAGATTAATTAAATAAAATTTTGATTTAAAAAACTATGTTTACTTTAGAAAAACTATTTTTGTAAACATTATTTAATTAAATCCTAATCCTATTAGGATATGACAAAACTAAAAAATTTTGAATTAAACATTTTAATTCAATCCTAATCTAATTACAAAAATTAATTCTATAATTAATTTAATTTAGGGTTTCAATTTTAATATAAAATTATTATTTTATATATGAAGGGCTAAAATTATAATTTCAGCTCCAAATATATCTAGAAGTAATTAGATATAATTTTTAGGTGTATAATTGTAATTTTATCCTCAAAACCTTAAAAAGGCTATAGGGGTATAATCATAATTTCTACCCCTTCATTTTCTTGTAGCACTCTTGCTGCTGCTGCTACTAGCATAGGCAGTCCTCAATAGTGGTAGCAGTTCTGCTGCTGCACTTGATGGCAGCGCAGGGCAGCTGCTCTCATGCTGTCTTGGTTTGGCGTTGTTGTGCCTTTCTGCCAGCGATAACTAGCTATATGTGTAGCATAGTCATGCGCACCAACCACACTGGTGTCACTACTAGTGGCTGTAGTGGCCACCTAAAACAAAATACCAAATTCAATGGTGGATTCCAGCCAGAATACTGAAATTCAGCCAAATTTAGCTAGAACAGTAGCCACTCTATAAAAAAATTCATGAGAAAAAATAATTTTTTCACATAAAATTAATTCGTTTCTGAATAGTGTCCATTTATTGCAGCTCTACACTTAAATTCATTATGGATTACAATAATAAATTTATAATTTATCCCCTCAGTCTAAAAAATCTTTGGCATGGTTGATTGGGGGAGAGCGGGGAAGGATTTGTTTATGAATATTTTAAAAACAGAAATGACTTGGGAGATTAAAAAAAAAACATTGGACTCATTTGTTAGGGCAATTTTAGATTTTCACTTTTGAATTCACAATTAAGTCACTAAAATGCCTATAAAGTAAAAAAAATATCCTTACCTTCGATCCATGGTTATTTTCATCTTTTCAAGATGGTTTTTCTTGTTATTTTTTAGTTTATTGAGTGCAATTTGATCTTTTTAATCAAGATTAATAGATATTAAAATAGAAAAAGTTGTTGTGTGTGGAAGGCACCCGTGCACTCTGAACGGCCCGTGTGGTGCTTTCAAGTGGCCAATTGTATTCTTTTTATTGTCATTGAAAGCGTTATTGTGCTCTTTTCCTCTTGGTACAACACATGTTGATGTTAGTGAGGCGATTTGTTGTTGGTAAATCCTTTTTTTCTTTTCTCTTTCTTTCTTTGAAAAGTATAAATTGACTCTCTTTGTTATTGATATTTCAACTTCAATTCTTATTTTTTTTATTTCTAATTTTTTTGACTTTTTTGTAAAAGTTTTATTTGTTTTTAATTTAGTCTTTTAATTCTAATTTGTCATATATTATGTTTTACAATTTTGTCCTTATTATTTTGATTTCTAGTTTTTTTACTTTGGCCTTTTTTAAAAAAAAAAATATTGGTTTTGAATTCTATCTTTCAATCCAAGTTCATAGTATTATTTTTTTTCAATTTAGTCCTTATTCTTTTTATTTTTTTTAAAGTTATTTTTCTTTTCGGTTTAGTCCTCTAATAGAAAAATTTTCAATTGTCCTCTAATTTACTTTTTATTTATATTTTTACCATCATTCTTTTAATTAATTACTATTTTTAATTTTAGATTCTTTTGTGTAATTGATTTTTTTTCTTGATTTCATCCTTTAGCATTTGATTTGCTAAGGATTGGACTTCATGGTTTTTTTTCATGTATGTTTTTTTTGTCTAACGTTCAAGGTCACAAGTTTAAAAAGTAAATGCGGGTCGACATCCTTTATCGGCTTATTTTATTTTTTGATTTTGTCGTTTGATATTACTTTTTAAAAAAAATAGTTTTATGGTTTTTTTCAATTTATTTTCTATTAGATTATCCTGATCCCATGACCTCGACTATAAGTTTCGAGAGTTAACCCAAGTTTACTCGCCTCTTATAACTCAGGTTACATACATGTATATGATGCTATCTCAACTTTATTTAAGCCAGTTTTTTTAGTCCATTTTTTATCCAATTTAATGCTTCAAAAGATTTTTTTTCAGGTTATTGTAATATATATATATATAAAACGTAGTTTGTTAGCTATCATTGCATATGTTTTATCATCTTATAAAAAACTCAACATTTTAAACTCGATCGAAGCTATAACGTTAGTTTTTCTTATTTATTTGAAATATCCTTGCAACACGCACCTAGACATTATTTTTTATGGAAAAAAAAGCGGAGATGTCTATGTCTAGTGATATAATATACAAAAAAGATGTAACTTTCCATGATGAAGTTTCTTACTTCGGATACTCTAAATATTGATAGATACTTGGATACAGTTACTGAGATGGTATATATGGTGTCAGACTTTGATCAACTGTGGCCAAGAATTCCAGTTAATTCTCACCAAAATATTGGGACATTTTTTTTTAAAAAAGAAAATATTTGGACTTGTTAGGAAGATGTCTATGTCTATGTCTGGCAAGGTATATGGAACTTTTGTTTCCGCATTGGAATTGCACATACAAAGATTTGTATATAAGGATAAACATTACCTTCAATTTAAAAGCTTAGAATAATGAGTTGTATATATTTAAATACCTTTTTTTGGTTTTTTTTAATATGAGATAGTTATCATTCACTTGTACACTCAATAAATCTCCTTTTCATTTAATTTTATAACCCGTAAAATTAGTTAAGGTGCGCGCAAACTGACTCGGACATACACGTAAATAATAATAATAATAAATCTCCCTCTCACATGTGAACCCAACCAATTTGAATACAACTTTCTCTCTAATGGTTATATTTAATAATCTGAGTACAATGTTTAGAGCTTGGAGCTGATCTCTTTTTCTCGATCATAGAAAAGCGAACAAAGTCATGGAAGCCTATCCACAATTATCACTTGTCCCAAGCCGGAACCTTGGCTTCGACACCAATTTATTTGGGAGGTACATGGGCCTCCACATCTATATTGTGCTGAGAGGTAATTATCTATTTGTCAAACTTCTACGTGGCATGCGGTTATTATCTAGAAATAAAAGAGATAAAGTAATTGAGACAAAAACAATATTACTTCTGAAAATGAAAAGAGAAATGAGTTTTTATCTATATCTTAAAAGAAATTGTTAGTTAATTTTATATCCCTCGTTCGACAAAAGAAACAGAGACATAAACTTAACCAAATTTTTTCTACAAATATCCTTTTAAACATTCATAATTAGAATCTTCAGATTTTACATTCATATTTTAATTAACTTAATTTCCATCATTAAATTTCAAAACTAATGAATATAAACTACCAATTCATATTTTATTATTAAATATATTTTAAGAAATTATTTAATGAATGAGTAGATGATAAATATTCTTAGTAATGAATTATCTTTTTTACTATTATTACAATTTTTTTTTTTAAAAAAAAGATTTTAATGAGTAAAGAAATTACCAATTTAATTTTTTTTTTAATAATACTAATTATAAACTAAAGTGAATATAATGATCTTTATTTATTATTTCAGACATTACAAGTTCAATGATAATACAAATTAAAGGTAAAAAAAAACTTTTTTATGTTTTCTTGAGTTTTGTCCCTTATCAAGCAAACAAAATAAAAAGATATTCATGTTGTCTTGTTTTTTTCAATGAAATATGAGATATTTATTAATAAGCAATAAGCCATTAAAAACATGACTTAACAGAGAGTACAGTACAAAAACAAATTTAGAAGAGTTAAAAAACTTAGTAACAAAACTAAA
>Ga0325410_1007923_pt1 | contig 11565 bp, 10 predicted proteins | sample PopdelMetagenome_16_FD_206182 | JGI IMG/M metagenome (GOLD analysis project Ga0325410, IMG submission 206182) | Populus deltoides microbial communities from Bellville, Georgia, United States - Xylem-PdIQD-R3 | ecosystem: Host-associated > Plants > Phyllosphere > Stem > Wood/Secondary xylem... | reverse complement strand
ATATATATATATATATATATCCACTAAAAAATATTTTTTAAAATCTGAAAAAAATGTCAAAATTCATTTGGCTCTCTCTTAACTAAAACTTTCACACTATTAATATCTCAACAAATTGTTTAATTTAATATAATCTAGAGCTAAATTTAATAATATAATTGTAAAATTATATTATTAACTGATTTTCTTAACTGAAAGTATCAAAGATTAACTGAAAATAATGATTAATAATCAAAATAATGATCAATTGTCACCGTCCTACAATTAATAGGGTATCCAAGTTTCTTTCAAATGTCAAAAGCAACTAAGAATTTTTTTTTTTTTAACCAGCTATCACTATTAAATACCCACATGTGTAATTGTCAAGATGAGAATATCAAATACCCATAAAAATAACGCCAACCTAAAAAAAAAAAACATGAGATGGAACCTTTAAAAGATGAGCTAAAAAAACTTCTAATTCTATTGCTTGTCCCAACTTACTATAAAATTTAGTAACCTTCTGCAATTTCCACAAAAGTGGATCTAAGAATTGTTTTTTTAATTTGTACGACGATATGTATATTATACTTGGATCTTGATTCGAGTTTAAATCAATTTCCATATCCTATTAATTTTTTTTCTTCCAGATAATGTAATGGAGTATAAGGATAGTGTTTTCCCAAAAAAAAAAAATTCTCAGAATGGTATAATTTTGCAATGTTCTCATTGACTCAAAGAGACTTTTTCTTCGACTAATCTTCTTACCTCAAACTGGAGACTACTAGTCGATGTCAAATAGTGAAATTTATTTTAAATGGATGTTAAAATGTCTTTTTTTAATAGAGATTTCTTTTTTTTTTTAAAAAAAATAGTATGTATACATCCTCCTTTAGGTTATAATCAAACTAAAAAAACTTTGTCATCTTCATCTACCTTTATATGGTCTCCAACAAGCTTCTTAAGATTACTTTTAGGATATCATGTAACTTAGCAATTCTATGTTATTTTTTAGGCTTGATAGTTTCTTCAAATGATAGTAGTTACTACTTGTTATAACCTATTTTTGGTCCCCGCACAAAAAAATAAAAATAAAAAAAGTCAAAAAAATATATACCGAAGAAAACCAAAAAAATAATGACAGTGTGAAGAAGTCAGAGCACCCAGAAAATGGTCAAAAATTGTTGAAGAATATGCAAAAATATAAAGATTGAAATTTGACAGTATATTATTGACTGATGAGAGCTTTGTTGATTAAAAAAAATCAATTTAAGAAAGAAATATCCAAAATCAGATGTTTATGGACTCAATTAAATGTTGTTGAAGGTTTAATTGCAAGAAAAGTTGATTTTAAAGTCAATTTAGGCTTTAATTAGAAGAAATTAAAATTTTGGGGTCAAATTATATTTTTTGAGAATTGATGTGGTCAAATCAAGGGTCTAATTGAAGTTTTAAGCCAATTAAGGGTTTGATTGAAAAAATCCGCACTAAGGGCTAAAGTGAAAAATACAGCCAACACCAGGGATTGATTTTGGAATTTGACGCGCTTTAGCGCCATTTTCCACTTAAAACGGCGTGTTTTGGGTAAAACAGCGTCGTTTCATGCACTATTCATTTCATTGACAAAAAGAGGAAAGAAGCCAAAATGGGTCTTCTTCTTCCTTCGGACACGTAGAGGCAGGGGAAGAAGAAGATTCTCTCCCCTGCAATGCCACTATCTCCCTCTCCTTCTCCCACTTGGAAGATGACTGACATAACCCACACCCCTCACCTGCAACCATTATGAAGATTGAACAAGGGAGCCATGCCCTACAAGCAGCTGTGAGGGGACTGCACAGAGACTGCCCTAGCCACCCTACCCTGTCCCATGACTGGACAGGACAGGGTGGCTCTCTCCCCTGGCCTCCTATATATACAGGAGAGGGACAAACAAAAAAAGGGGGGAATGTTAGATTGAAGGAAAAATTTTGGGGAACGAACTAGGCGTATTTGAGAAAAACAAGGAGGTTACAAGGGGAAAAAAAGAGAAAAAAAATAGAGAGCAAAAAATAGATGTCTTTAGAGAGAGCTAGGGAGAAAGAAAGAAAAAACAGGAAAGATTGTTTTTTTAACAGAGAACAGAATAGAAAGAAGGAAACAAGGGAAGAGAAAAAGATATAGAAGATTGGGGAAGACGAACAACAGAAGAAAAATAGAAACAAATAGAAAACGAGGAAGAAACATGAAAGTTGAGAGCAAAACAAAGTGAACAAAACATAAGGGAAAGAAAAAAAGAAGGGAAAACAGAGAAAACCATTAAGAAAAGGAGGAGGGTTGTGTCTCTGCACAAAGGAGAAGAAGAATTGCAGCAGCTGCCATTATTCCTCCCCGTCCCCACCACAACAACTCCATTAAAAGCCATCGTCCATGACAGCACCATCACCACCAGGTCAGTCTCTCCTCCTCCTTCTGCATCTTCATGGCCTCCACCATTCTGCAAATGAACAGTGGAGAGATACTCCACTGTTTACTAGGCCGGACTTGACCAAAATGCATTGGGTCAGGTTCAGCCCAATCTAAAAAAAATTATTTTAGAAAATTTGTTATTTTTCTACGTATTTTTCTACTGAATTTTATCTAATATTAGTTTGTATTTTCATACTATAAAGATACAAATTTGGTATTAAAATACCTAGTTTTCATCAAAACATTGAAAAATTTTTAAAAAATATTTTTGTTTTCATGCATACGGCTAGGTCTCTCAAAGAAAAAAAAATATATCATATTTTCATACAACAAAAATTCAAAAATATGTATTAGCATGCATAATATTGGTTTGAATTTTGCCTAATATTGGTTTGTATTTTTATACTATAAAGATACAAATTTGGTATTAAAATACTCGGTTTTTGTCTAAACATTGAAATTTTTTTTTTAAAAAAATTTGTTTTCATGCATACGGCCAAGTTTCTTAAAGAAAAAAAATCATATTATATTTTTATACAACAAAAATTCAAAAATATGTATTAGCGTGCATAATATTGGTTTGAATTTTGTCTAATATTGGTTTGTATTTTCATACCGTAAAGATACAAATTTGGTATTAAAATACCCGATTTTCATCAAAACATTGAAAAATTCTAAAAAAATATTTTTGTTTTCATTCATACGGCCAAGTCTCTCAAAGAAAAAAATCACATCATATTTTCATACAACAAAAATTCAAAAATATGTATTAGCATGCATAATATTGGTTTGAATTTTGCCTAATATTGGTTTGTATTTTCATACTGTAAAGATACAAATTTGGTATTAAAATACCCGGTTTTCATCAAAACATTGAAAAGAATTTAAAAACATTTTTTTTCATGCATACGGCCAAGTCTCTCAAAGAAAAAAATCATATCATATTTTCATACAACAAAAATTCAAAAATATGTTTAGCATGCATTTTGGCTTTAATAACCAGTTTATTAAAATCACGAGAACTAGGCCAAAATTTTAAAAATAACAAAAAAATTATTTTGTTTTCTTTTAGTATTTGGGGTTACGACCTTAATACGTAAGATATATTCTAGATATTAAATTCTTTTGTTGACGTTAGAACAGTTAGGTTTTACTCGATAATATAAGAATCTCCTTATCGAGGAGGACTTTTCCTAAACCATAGACGAACCACCAATTAAAAAACACGATAAGACCTTAGTTTTTGTTAGACAATTAAACAATATAGCTTACCTTAGGTAGGGCATATTTGGGGTGCTAATACATTTCCTTTATACAACCATTGTGCCTGATCTCGGAGACTAGTTAGAGTTCCAAGTGACCAAAATATTAGGTGATGACTCCCATTTCTTTTTTCACTACTAAAAGACAAGAATTTCTTATCTCCCTGTATTTGCGAGATAGATACACTTATGAGAATGGACGATCATCACAACACCACACACATGCGACACTACTTATCACTGGTTATGTATGATGCATATCTATTGTCTCGTGTTCCTCTAACTAACATTAAAGCTATTATGACATTGATTGAGACTAATGTTAAGATTACTCTTAGTGATGGTACTCTACTTTATGATCCCACACTATATTGTCAATTGGTTGAAAGTCTTGTATTTTATTGCACTCTTCTTGATATAAAATATGTTGTTCATATTGTTATTTAGTTTAAGCATGCTCCTCGCACCACTCATTTTGAGGTTGGTTACAATTATTTTTTAAAGTGTGTTTTTATTAGAAAAGCATTGAAATAATGTTGTTTTTTTTTTAAAAAAATAATCACTTTTTACATCAACATATTAAAACAATTTGAAAACACCAAAAAAATTATTTTGAAGCAAAGGAAAAAATAAATAAAAATTATTTTTTTCAAAAACGTTTTTGAAATGCAAAAACAAATAGGTTTTAAGCTATACTTTATTACATAATCTCCTTTTTTTAGCACAATCATCTCTTGAGTTGGTCACTTATTCTAATGCAAATTAGATTGATGATCCCACTAATCATCACCCAACTAATGGATGGAGAGTTCATTTCTTTCTAGAGGATTCAATCACTTCATAGAAAAAAAAATATATATTTACATTGTGCCTTAGTATAGAAGTAGAGTGTAATAGTGTCAAATGTGCACGAGGTGCACACTTGGGCAGTTTGTCCAAAACAGTGCCTAAGGGTGCTGGCAGCCATGCCAACAGTGGGAAAAATTGGCAACGCAGATTGTTGACGAACATGGGCTGGACGCTGGAATGTCTAAGCCAAGCAGGAAAACTCGTTAGGGGGATAGACTGATGAGAACAGGGGCTGTCGAGGAATTTGGCAGCACAAACATTGGCAACTTGCACGCAAATCTGAATTCGGCAGTGCAGGAATTGGCAGCCTGCACGCAGATGCGAATTCGGCAGCACACAACAGCTTGTGCAAGTTAGTGACTTGAATTGGCACGATCTAAAACTTGGGCGAAGTAATGTCCAAGGCACACAAGTGACTTAATAGCTAACGAAGCCAGAGCTGGCAGATGGGGCTGCTAGATGGGCATGCAGAACATGGGTTAGTGGCAGTCATGGACTTTCTAGATCATGGGATCATCAGGCAAAACGTGGGGGCTAATCAGAGCATTGCTCTACAAGCTGCTGGATCATGGGCAGTAACCGTCCACTACTTGTTAAAAAATAGGCCACTAAGATTATGGAGATCATGGGGGAGAAAGTGCCCCACTATGTCCTTAAAAATAGGGATCATGGGTGTGCCTTGCAGCTCACATACTTGGCTATAAATAGTTGTTGATGCTCTTAGTTGTAAGGCGAATGCATAGAGAGGAAATAACGTGTGTAAGCTTGATTGTGTGGCATGCGAATTTTGTGCATAGCACATATTGTGTAAACCTTTATTGACAAAGTAAATAAAGGTTGAGAGTTCTTCTTGTATTCTCGATGTGCTTTGTGTTGTGCAATCTACTTGTGTATTCTGCTTGTCTACGTAACTTGGGAAAGTAGGGAAAACCTCTCGAGTGAGGTAAACACTTAGTTGCTAGGCAAACATGAGTGGGATTGGCGAGGAAAGGTTGAGTCTAGTTGGGACTAGGCTGCCACATTGGGTTGAAATTTGGTGTGAAAAATTTAACCCCGTGACATAGAGCATCAGGCTTTTACAGATGTATGCTCCAAGTAATTGTGGTTGTGATGGCTTCATTTCTCAAATGCCACATTGTATCATTTGACAATCAAAGTGTTTTTAAAATTTCTCATAACAATGTGTTTTATAAAAGAACAATGTGCGGTGACAATGCTAATAGATACCGACTCCCTCTAACTATTATTTTATGATCAAGTAATTCAGGAGCTAATTTATTAATAGTTGTGAAAAGCTTAAATACAAGTGAAGTTTTTCAGATACTTTATTAGTTGTATTGTTTAATTATTAGAGTCCAGTAAAACATTATGAAATTCTCATTTCAAATCCTTAGCCCATTCCATTTAATTTCTCTTGAGATATTTTATATTTTATTTTCTTAAAATATAGAACACCACTAATGAATTATAGAAGTTCTAATATATTTATATTATGCAATACCACTTAGTATTTTATGATTTACTGAGAATATTATCAGATTAAGTATCAAATATATGTGTAGAGATTTCATTAATCCAAAGTTTTACGAGACCGTAATTTTTTTTCACAAATTTACCAGTACAAAAATGTACTGGTAAAAACAATCAACTTCAATTTTTTTTAAGAATACACGTGGTTCGGAAAATTGATTACATCCTCAAAAACAACTAATTTTACTCACATGAAAGAAAATAAAAAATTACACCAACGAAGGAGACGACTCTCTCAACTCAACGGACAAACTATCTACGAAAGACATGATATTTTATCCAAATATGTGATCAATGCACAGCACATAGGTGCTTGTAAAATAGAACAGTATGTTGTGGCTTCATAGTATTTCGGCATACCACTGTATTGTTTTTATATATATATTACTAAATCCAAGTGAAATATGAATCATGCCTTCTCATTTTTCTCCGGGCAGAAACATAGCCAATTTCATCCCCTCTCATGCCTTCGAACCTTGCTCTCTTGGCTTGGAACATTGCTTCCAATCCATCTCGATCCGGAGAATCAGTACAATAAAAGTCTTTCGTGATCAAATCAAAGAAATGTATCTCATCTTGATACACTGGACGGACCCCACACTCAAGCACTTGACAATGTTTTAAAGGTAAGAGATTGCCGCTCTTATCTTCCGGTTGGAATTCAACTGAGACCTCAATGTATTCACTAAACATGTAATCTTCTTTGGTAACCAGACAGCGATCAAGTCCCACGATTATGTGATCTGAGTCGATGCGCTTCCCATCCCGATCATGGAGATAGCAATAGAGATCATGGCTATCACCGTGTGCATTGCGGAAGTGATATGTGCATTTAACTTGCAACCTCTGGCTGACAGAATGAAATGCAACGACAACGCAAAGATAGAAACCGAAGAACTTGGTATTAGTCTGATATGAAGATAGCTGGAATGTTACTGTAGATCCCCAACTTTGATGACTAAACCACTCCGGCGTTACATCTCCGGGGTGGCTGAAACTATATACCCTTTTTGGAACATTGGGCATCCTCTGTTAACACAATTAAAATAGAATCTTTTTAAAATTAAGACATGGCAAATAGAGAAGGAAAGAAAAAAAACATAACAGAGGTTTGAGAAACAAACCAGACGATATAACTTTACGGAATGCGATAAGGAGATCGCCAAGAATTCATAGGTCCTACACATGGCAGAATAATCCTCCCATCTCATGCCTTCGAACCTTGCTCTCTTGGCTTGGAACATTGCTTCCTATCCATCACGATCCGGAGGATAAAAACGATAATAGTCTTGCATGATCAAATCAAAGCAATGTATCTCATCTTTATACAGTGGACGGACCCCACACTCGACCACTTGACAATGATTTAAAGGTAAGAGATTGCCATCCATATCTTCCGGTTGGAATTCAACTGATACCTCACTGTATTCACTAAAACTTTCATCTTTTATTGCAACCAAACAGGGATCCAATCCCACAAATATGTGTTCTGACTTGATGCACTTCTCATCATACCAGCCATGGAGATAGCAATAGATATCATGGCTATAACCGTGCTCATTGCGGAAGTGATATGTGCATTTAACTTGCAAACTATGGCTGACAGAACGGAATGCAATGACACCGCAAAGAGAAAAACCCAAGAACTCGCTGTTAGCCCAATGTGAAGATAGCTGGCATTTTACTGTAGATCTCCAACTTTGATGCCTAAACCACTCCGGAGTCACACCTCCAGGGAGGCAGAAACTACATGCCCCTTCAGGAACATCGGGCAGCTGTTAACGCAATTCAAATAAATCTTTATCAAATGAAAGGTGGCAAATAGAGAAAAAAAAAAAGATGCATATCAGAGGTTTGAGACACAGACCTGATGGTATAACTTTTTGGTATAAAGTTGAAATTTCAATAATGAGTACGCCAAGATTTCATTGATCCCACGCAATCTCAAGCAATTAGTGAAAATGAATTCAAAAATGTTCCCCTCAACTACAGTTGATGAGCTTGATATTGTTCTCAAACTATTGCAATTGTCTACATCCAACTTTGATAGCCGTGGTGGAAGCTCCGGTAATGATTGAAGTCTCTTGCAATTCCTTAATCCTAGATATTGCAACTCAAAGAGTTTATTGATGGTTATAGGTATAGTACTAAAATTGTTTCCACTTAGATCTAACACTTCCAGTGACGATAAAAGACCAAGACTGTGCGGCACTTCCGATAGACAGCAACCATCTAGATTTAGCTTACGCAAACAATCTAAATCCACGCATCTCTCGGGCAATTGCAAGTCACCAAGACATTCGATATTTATTAGATCATTGCAGTTTCCCACTTCCAAGCAGGCAAGTCCCATCAGATTTCCAATCGGTGAAGGCAACTTTGTGATGCTTGTTTGTTCTAAATAGAGATATCTCAAACATACCATCGGCTCCAAAACTTCTGGAAAATCCCTAAATTGGAGGCAACCTGAGAGATTAAGCCTCTGCAGTTTTCTCAACTTGCAGATGCTGCTTGGAAGAATCTCAAATTGTTTGCAGTTTCGCAGGTGCAATTCATTAAGTTCACACAAACATTCTATTGAAGAGGGAATCTCTCGTATTGCTGTCCCATCTAAATACAGCTCCTTTATATTATTTGAAACCTTTGGAAACTCCGTGATACTCGAGCAACCAGAAAGATCAAGTTTTTCAAGACATACTAACTTAGAAACCGCACCCGGTAGATTCTTTAGCCTGTTGCAGCCAACTAGATCTAAATAAATGAGTTTCCTTAGATCACCAATTGAAGATGGCAGTTCTTCTATTGCAGATCCGTTCAAGTACAAGTATCTTATATTCCTCGAAAAGTCGGGAAGCCTGCTGATAGAAGAGCAGCCAGAGAAGTCAGCAATTAGAAGAGATGTCAGCAAATACATGTTTTCTGGAAGATTCACCAGGAGGTTGCAGTTCTTCAAATTCAACGCAACAAGTCTAGTGAGTTCCCCAATTGATTGGGGAAGCTCGTCAACAGCAGTCTCATTTAAATTTAAATATGTCAGTTTCCTTGCAGTCTCTGGGCACTTCTTGAGACTTGCACAGCCAGAAAGATTCAGAGTCTCCAGACAACTTGAATTAATTCTACTGGGAAGATTGATTAGTCTTTTGCAGCCTCTCAAATCTAAATCAACAAGCTTGTCCAGATGCTGAACAGATGAAGGAAACTTGACCAAACTTTTACAGAACTGAAGATTCAATCTCTCAAGGTTTCTGGCCTTTGAAAGGTCTGGCAGGGAAGTTATGTGCTCACAATTGCTGAGGTTGACATCTTTTAAATTGACGAGATTCTGAAGCAAAATGAAATCAACGGAAAGAAATTACACGTGCATACCATGTACACTTAATTTCGAAGAAAGAACTATGCATGCACAGAGTTATTTTAGAGTACCTGGTCTCCTCTCCACAGTTGCTTAACCTTGCTAGATGATAGGTTAATTTCAACAAGGTTCAGTGGACGAAAATTGCTAGGCAAAGATGTCAGAGGGTATCCATCCCAATGGAGATACCTCAACTCTTCAGAAAGAGACTTGAGGCCATGAGGAAGGTGCACTCTGCATTTAACTCCAGCTTCAGAATTATAAATTTTTAGCAGTCTAAGTTTATACATCCTTTCCAAGGCTGTAGAACTCAACTCAATTTCTCTTATTTTTGAAACATCCAAGAATATCCCTTCAACTTTTCCAGTTCCCTGAAAACCAGTGAAGGTGAAAGAAAGTTTGAAGTAAGATTTTAAACTTACTACTAAAACCATATTGCATTGCATGTGAAAAGGAAAACTTACGAGTATATGAATCTCACCAGATTATTGGTCAAAACTTGATATATATCTTTAGGACTCCACAATCTGCTCTGTCTTCCTAGCTCGTCAAGAGATTCTTTTCGAACAACTTCACGGGCCATTTCTTGCAAAAGATCATGCATTTCAACCTTGTCATCTGAAATTTTAATGAGACACCTGTCAATGAGAACACTAAATCCAATATCTGTTTTGAAACCGCAGCCATCTAGTATCCGCTTTACAAAATCAACTTGATGCCCTCTAAAGAAACATGCAATGTCGAGAAATATACTCTTCGTGTTATTATCACGTAGTGCATCAAAGCCTATTCTCAGCAAGTCATAAATATTCAGCTCAGGAAAGCTTTCAATCTCATTTAATTGAGATTCCCAAAAATGTCTCCCTTTGTCAAATAAGTAGGAACCCAAAACTTGAAGAGCTAATGGGTTCCCTTTGGCATAATTTATTGCCGTGATTGACAACTCCATATAAGCTTTTGGGGGGTGGTTTCCCTTAAAAGCATTCAAGCTAAAGAGTTGAAGAGCTTCGTGGGAGTTTAATTCCTCAACCTCGTATATTTCATCAGCTATATTCTTAAGTACTTGCTTGTCTCTTGATGTTACAACAACAACACTTCCTGCACCAATCAGAGGCACTTCAATTAAATGCTGGAATTGTCGTACATCATTCACATCATCCAAAACAAGGAGAATTTTCTTTTGGCAGAGTCTATCCCTGATGAAAGTAGGTCCTATATGTGGTGTGCCAACGCGAAGATTTTCTTCCTCCAGTAGTTTAGAAAGAAGTTCATCTCGTAGATCACTTAATCGACCCTTTTCTGATTCCTGCCTTATGTTCGGAAGAAATTGGCAGCCTTCATATTGACTTGAGATGCTATAGAAGAAAGCTTCCGCAATAGTTGTCTTGCCTATACCACCCATGCCCCAAATTCCTATAATGCGGACATCTGATGACACAATGGATAGTAATTTGTTGATTTTCTCAATGCGTGAATCTACTCCAACCAGACCTCTTAATTTGCATGGGGAAGCACGATTTAACCTCTTACAGATAGTTTGCACAACTTCTCTTATGAGTTTGGCCTCCGGACTGCAAAAAATGAAATTGGTGAATGCAAGTAATGTATCTTACACAAATTGCGTCTTTACATCTATAAGAAATCTATAAGAAACTGGTGAATGTAGGTAATGTATGGGAGTGATTGTTTTTTATTATTATATGAAAATTTTGTCAAAGGTGAGGTTTCCATTGGCTGTTGATGGAAGTTAGTTTTCCACTAAAAAACAGAACAGACTTGTGCCTTTTCAACAAAAATAATTTCCAGGAGAGGAAAAAATACTATAATATGCACAAGAAATTTTAATTGCTATAAATGACTTTTAATTGCTATAATTCCAGAAAAAAAAAATTGAAGATAAGAATCTATAGTTACCTAGTAACCCGTGAATCCCATCCAGATATATTGGCTGCGTTTGTCAAGTCAGTCCTCCACCTTGGCACCTTGTCCATCTTCACCTTAAAATTTCTTTCAAGCTCGGAAAATGCATTTCCAAAACTCCCAGTCTGTTCATCAACATCAGATGGGTCCACATGATAGAAGACCGGTAAAACAATCTGCCCATAAGTCTCTTTGCATTCAAGTATTTTCACCAGTTCATCCACACAC
>Ga0325410_1007922_pt1 | contig 11569 bp, 3 predicted proteins | sample PopdelMetagenome_16_FD_206182 | JGI IMG/M metagenome (GOLD analysis project Ga0325410, IMG submission 206182) | Populus deltoides microbial communities from Bellville, Georgia, United States - Xylem-PdIQD-R3 | ecosystem: Host-associated > Plants > Phyllosphere > Stem > Wood/Secondary xylem... | reverse complement strand
AAACAGAGCAGGAATTGGTTTTCCATGATAACATTTTACTTATAGATAAAGATCTCCGGTTACAACTCCGTAATCCTTCACTAATTTATTTTTTCTTCTTTTTAATACTCGCACTCACTTTCTAAGAAAGTCAACCAAATCCAAATGGATCACTTCTCCTACTATTCACTCTATCCAATGCCTTCAAATTCCTTAATTGCATGTAAAAAACAAACATCAAAACTTTTTTTACATTAATAACAGTCTATTTCTTTTAATCAATTCAATTTCAATCCCTTCTTTGTTCAGTACAAATATATAATCACATAATATCATCAAAAGGTATACAAGATTGCAACCACAATAATAGTTCAATATTATGAATTAAAAAAAAACGCACCAGAAGGAGAAGGAGAAGAGGAATTGGAGTTATCATTGCCATTCTTCTTAGCCATAGCTTTGACACTCAAAGAATGATACCCAAAAGAAGAAACATTACGCTTCAAAACCCTAACGTCCAAAACCCTGAATTTCCCAAAACTGAATGAATTCTCTCGAATTGAATGATTTCTCAAACAAAGAGGGCTTCCAGTTGTGTTCTTCACATGAACTGCCCACAGATCCATCATTCTATCACAATGAGTGCAGGAATCACAATCGGATTCTCCCGGAAAATGAAATGAGCGTGCAAGAGTGTGTTTTTATTTTCTCGGGAAAAACTGAGCAGCTCTATACTTTAGAAACGATGGTGGTGAGTAAGAGAAGAAGATGGGTGCCTAACGGATAGAGTAGGAAGAAAATAATAATAAAATACAAATGAGTGTCGTGACTTCTAAATTAATTCCATATCAGTCCCTAACAATCTGAACTCTTACATATCTACCACCCTATTAGGTCCATATTTCTACTTTGGTCCTTGATTTGTTTTTTCATGCATTGCGCTCCTAGGATATAAACAAAAATCAATTAAATCCCTTCCCATTTACAACAAATAAATAAAAAGAAAAGGAGATATGAGCAGACGATTTCCAATAAGAATCATCTATTTCTTACGAAGCCACTCCGACAACGTTTAATTTTCTATCAATCCATCATCCTATGTAGGACTGTGTAAGATATTTGTGAAAGTTCTAGACTGGTTTGGACTAGATTAAAAGATTGAGGAGTGATCTGTAATAAGTATTAGAATAAAATCAAAACAGAACTGAACGACAGCAGAGCAGTGACAGACAAAAGGACGTGAAAATGAAGCTCGGAAACTTCAGTGTAAGAGAATATGCCTTTCTAGCCAGCTCTAGTTGTGTGGAGATCCGTGGCGCTGGCGGGTAAGCTAGACACTCTACACTTTTAACTGTCCACGTCAGACGGGTGCCAAATATTTTCTTACTCTACTGGAGCTCTGCTGGTGGTTCAAAGGGTATAATTTTAAAACAAATCTAAATTCATATATGAAAATCTACCAAGAAAAAAATAATTTCATCAACGCTGTTAAACCTGATGCAATGTCAAGATCACTTGTGGGAATGGCAATTTAATCCGAAAATAATAGATATTAATTTGACCTCACATATATAAGAATTTTTTAGATTCGTTGAAATATATATTTACAGAATATTTTAATATTAATATAAGCACCTATAAATAGTATTTATTATTTTATTATTTAATATTCACATATATACTTTAAATATAAATATAAATATATATATATATATTAGATATTTTATTTTTTATTGATTAATAAATAATAATAGATAATAAATATAACCAAAAACCAATAAATAATTTATAAATATTTAACCATTTTACATGATAAATAATAAATAAAATATAAATATCAAAAAATTCAACCGTGAGTGAGGATATCCATTGTCATCCCTAATCACTAATCACTTGTCTTGATTATATATAAAGAAGTTAATTCAAAATAATATTATTTTTAAAAAATTTTAAAAATATATATATAAAATCAAGTTTTAACTACTCAATCAAATCACAAATTCACCTGTCAAATTAATAAACTAAATCAACTCCTACCTTGTTAATTTAAAACAATCTAATAACAATATCGACAAGTCACTAGGTTCATCCAGGGACGGATTAAATATCAACGGATAGGAGGAAATAAAATAGAGCAATCTTAAAATAAAAAAGAAAAAAAAAAGTTACAAAAATATGTTATAAAAGCACTAAAGAAATCTTCTCTAACGTAAGAGCAGACCAACACGATGGCCGGATTAAACAGAAAATTAAAATGTGATTTTCTTACACTCAGAAGAGACAAGATTACATACTAAAGCTTTGTCAATCCATGCATGACGCATATCAGCATATTTATCTCAATGGGAATCGTTGCCTGTAAACTTCATTGGTCCATCGCCAGTATATGGAGCTTTTAAATACTTGATCAATCCAGCAATTGATTCATTGTTGCGGTTGTACTGGTCGACGGAGTCCAGGAATCTGCAAAACAATTATTACATGTGCTTAAAGCCTATTCCAGGGAGTTTAGATTATATGATGACGAAAGAAATTGAAACATACCACAATCCCGTGAGGCCCTATACGGTTACGGGATATAAAATTAATTATCAGGGTCGCAAATTCATCAGGTACGTCTTCCTGCAAGAATTAGAATTTTGGATGTATCGATTGTAATAATTGCAAAACAAAGAGAATGGAAGGAATGCAGAAAAATGCAGTGTGAACTTATGATAGCCAATGCGGACCTGTATAGCATGCCCAGTATGTCTGACAACAACCATTTGGAACTTCCCTTGCATTTGCCCAATTGTAAGAGATCTGATGCACAAGCAAGAAAGCAAAAGGAGATACGAGAAATGCTCATCAGTACTTCAAAAATTCTCAACAAATTAATGCAACAAGAAACTTGCATGCTTTTGCAACGATGGATAATGTAATCCTAACCAATCTCTAGAACAATTAGGAAACGAGATGGATGAAAGAATTTTTATTGCTGTTTGGGTAGGATTAACGTTCATGGCAATTAAAGAAAACCGTCTTCCATCACCACTCGTTCATCCCTTTTCTGCTAAAGAAAACTTAACAAACAAATATAGGGTTAAAACACCATTAAAATAGAACCTCAATTACTTCTCATTTTTTCCTATTGCAGCACCTCTCTTTATTATAACTTCATGCTTCATGCAGTTCTCGTCCATTGAATTTATGGTTGCCAAAAGCAAGATGAACTATTTTCCCAGTGAATCATCCCTACAACTGTCATCATCTGTTAACTAAAGAGAAGTCGCCACACAAGTGTTCTAATTTAAAAATATTATTTAAGTTTTTCATTAACATTCCCAATATACTGAATATCCGCTAGGACCATTTGTAATTCATATCACCTTCTTTTCAATGCTTCACATGTGGAAGTCGATTGACAGTAGAGAGCTGCATTATATTATAGGCATTCCATACAATAACCAAATTTCATTATTCATTTCAAATATGAAATTATGAACAGAAAAAAGGTTTTGAAATGAATTTACAGTGGCATCACGGAATGTGTTAGTTCTAAGGACGGAGTTGGTTTAAAAGTGAGGGTATGGATACTCCATTGACCCCAAAAATGAAACAGAAAGATGGCACAACAAAAGGTAGTGACATTAACAGAACAATAAAATGTAAAAATTCCATCATGTTTAGCAACATTATTGGATCCCAGCTATAGAGAATTTGAGGCAGGCTTTGAGTTAAACCTGTCCAGTCTGTCTGTTCCTGCTAAAAGCAAGAGCTTGGGAATAGGACATGATAGAAATTTATCTGAAAGGCCTTCATACCTGAAAGATATGTAAAGCAACCAATCAATTTTATATTTGAAGCAGATTTACTTCAAGCCATATCCTTTATTAGCTGTGCTGTGCTGTGCTTTTGTGGGCACTACATTATCACCAAATCTGGACAAGATGAAAGGAAAATAAATAAAAGATACTAAACATCAGATCTTGGTGTGTTTGTGTGTGCATGTACAAGTCCCAGTATCTATGAAGAGTCAATCTTAGGAGCAAGTATTGTATTATCAACTCAGAAAAGGTTTTCTTTAGGATAAAGAATTCACATGAGGAAACATTGCATCCATGCAAAAGACATTCAAACCTATATCTAAGAAGTACACAGTGAAGACTTTGGTTTCATTTACAAGTGTTCCAACTTTTGTACAATTCACATCACAACACGTTTATTTATGTGGATTTCAATTACAAATTAACTCATACCATCCTCTCCAATATTGTTCTGTTTCCTCCAGACGGGTTCTATAAACATAACTGCAGAACAAAATCATCAATGTGCCGGTCAGTTGAGAAAATAGTACAAACAAATTTGACATTAAAAACAGCAGCTGCTAATATATAGTTTACAAGATCTAAAAATACAATAAAAAATCATTGAAATTCTCAAAGATTACATGTTGGCCTTTTAATTTACTTACAGTAGTGGAAGTACTCACCATTTCTTTGAATCATCGTACTTTAATGTGGTAGGCACAGATACACGAGCAGAATCGATGTTTCTTAATGAACCTCCCCTGACACTCCATTCTATCTGTACATAGTAATCTTTTCCGGTTAATTAGGACTTCAAAGGACCACCAAAAGGCATAGCATGAGAAACAATCAAAAGAGTAGAATGGATTTTAAGGACGCCATCCTCTGTAAAACCAAAACAAAAGAATTTTCACTGCTGTTGAATATAATTCCCTGAAAGTCCATAGTGCAGAACATCACAAACAGGATTAAAACAGTGCACCCCATGATAGTTGCTTGTAAAAATAGGAGACTCCCCACCAAAATTCCAGAGAAAGTCACAATCCCTTCTCCTCCCAAAACACACAATATGATAGTCTATTATCTTTAAAGCACAAAGACAAATCGTTATGTTGATTGAGCAATGCTCCAATTATATTAACGCAAAAGAGGAAATGCAAACCCACACAAAATCGCATCGCTTGAATAAGGCACCATAATTATGAGCCACTGACCAGCAGGACCCACAAGAAGATTGCAAGACCAAGCATGAACTCAGTATTTACGTCCATGTATGAGTCCTTTGGACACTAGCGCTAAAATTATTATGTTTGGATACTTTGAGAATTCTAAAAAAAGAATTTTGGATTGGGTGTTAAAAAGAGAAGTCTATGAGCCAGTCCCCAGTTGTTTCTGGTAAAGAGAAGTCCATAAGCAGGTCCCCAGTTGTTTCTGGCCTAGCTCTAGCCTGTAAACAAGATATTTCAACTTATATCTAGATTAAAAACTACATTTGCGGTTCAAGCACAAAGTCTTAGTCTGTCTTGCTGGATCTTCTCATTTTATCTCCCTTTCTTTGTCTATTCTCTTGAAGTCCCATGAGGCATGTATTGCAACAGGAAAAACACGATTTCTTCTAGTGCTTGACAGAACTTGAAACATTTAACTAGCAAAGTAACACCTATCTAAAAGGCTTAATCCTAATAGCACAATGAATATCGTCAATCTTCCTGTCTGTCATCAACATCATATCATCTAAAAAACCCTAGCTTTTGTTTGTGGCTTGGCCACTGATACCAGTAAAGTTGAAACTAGAAGATAGACATGAGCATCAGACAAGGATCAACCACTACTATGCCAAAATAAGTTCATCATTTAATAAGAGGAATTATGGAGTAAACATCCCCAAGTAAAGATACTTTTTACAGAAGCAGATGAAATACACCACTTTTTCCGATCCTTCCATCTCTTTATAAGTTAAAGTCCTTTAGCTAAAAAAATTTTCAAAGACCATCTTCAAAGAATCAGGATGTGCAGAGAACTAACAGATAGGAAGGATTGGGATCACTTGGGAATTTCACATACCGCTTTTTCCATGCTAGAAAAATGCTGCATCCTACTTGATAAGAGTTTCTGCATGTGAGCCAATGAAGCCATAGCTGTTCCCTGAAATTTCATGACATTATTCAAATAAAGTTACAAAAGACCATTAAAAAACAATTCTAACAAGGCTACTACAGAAAAAGCAAACCTCCACGACATCCACAACAACCAGTCCAGCCAAGCTAGGTAATGCTTTTTTTGCAGCAACATGCACAGCAACTGAGCCACCCATGCTGTTTGACAGTAAAATGAGCTCAACAACAAACAATAGCAAAGATAGAGGGAAAAGACTTAAAAGAAAAATTTGAAACGAGTGTTAAGGTGTTTCCTTTGCCTCTTATTAATGAATCAGGAAAAAAAAGATATGAAGATTGTATCATCAGCAATTATCAGAGAATTGGCTCATCTAAGGAATCTGTCAAAGTTAAAAATCACTACAGCTTCAATTGTAGAAGTTGGGGCCAGGCAACAAAGACGGGATTGACTGTTGGTTAGTGACTGTGGAGATGGTAGCACTTTTTTCATGTTTTTCATTACCAGTTATGCAGTACCTTAATAACTAACTACACAATATGAATTATTACAAGCAAACTAACTTGCCAAAAGAGCACAACCTGTGGCCAACAAGCACAATTGCAGGAGGAGAATCTCCATACATTGCCTTCAATACAGCGAAAACATCATTACACAAAGTCTGCAAATTCAAATTCAAAAACACACTTATAGATATCAAGCTGCCGTGTTATAAAACCCAACAACTAGCATACATGACTATTGAAACAATCACTTTCACATGGATTGAAAAACAACAAAATCACCAATACCTCGACAGATAGATCAAGCTCATTTTCGGTCGATGTCTTTCCATGTCCTCTCAAGTCCATCGCAACCACCCGAGCTTTCTCCTTAATTTTACTTGATGAGAGTGCAAATGAAAGCCTAGCCAAAGAAATCACACAATCTATCTTCACCAGGACCCCAAATTCAAACATTTTTTAAACAAATGAAATCTATAATTCAACGATCCAGGCATTTTTAAACAAACATTTTCATGCGAAAACCGAAACTCATGCTGCCGGTATTACAGAACAATTAGCAGAAAAATAAATAAATAAAACATACCCAGAATAACCGCCTCCGTGTAAACAAAAAACAACCGGGCCCTCTGTCCCTGCCATATATACATGAAATACCTATATTCATAAACAACATTAGAAAATTTCAAAACACAATTTAAAACAAAAAAAATGTTGTCATCAAAGACAAAACTAACATCATCGGAGTCTGGAATGCAGACATCTTCCTCCTTGTCAAAGAATTCTGTCCACTCTAAAGGAACATACTTTTTTAAAGAACTCCTACAAGAATATTTAAATCAAATTAGTTAATTAATTGATGACAATCGACTTTGCTTTGGATAAATCAACATTAATTCACAAGGCTTGATCACGGAAATGGAATCCGGAACTGACTTTGTAGGAGGGCGAGTCGGGACGGAAGAAAAGGCAGGGACTGGTGGATTCTTTAGATTTTCTTGCTGCTGCTGCTGCTGCTGCTCGTCTTCTACGTCTAGGGTTTCTTCAGGTAGTGAAGTGAGATTTGAAGATTCCATTTCTCTCCTTTCTTTCACCTCTGTTTTGCTGAAACTGTGATCATAAGCAACCGGTTTTGAAGAAAAAAGAAAGGGTAAATTTTTATTTGCCTCCTAATGTTTATGTGGTGTATCAATTTTATTCCAAACTCTTATTTTCTATCAATTAGCTCCCTCAACATTTATCATAGTCTTCTGTTTCCATCCATCAATTGAAATAAAAATAAATGATAAAAAAAGAGATATATTGAGAATATTAAAATTTACGGTATTTTCCGTTGTTATTATGGACAGAAAATAGACAAAGGGCAAAATTGAAACTGCAATGAAAATGATTCCAACTAAAATTGGAGGGTGAAATTAGACATCTTATAAACCTCATGGGGGCAAACTAAAATTAATCCAAAAAAGAAAATATTCTGAAGACAGAAGAGTCTAGGCTTGAAACGCAGGCGAGCATGCAGTTTGGACTGGGTGGAAGAGAGTTTTGAATATCCTCCCAGGCTTTGCTAGGTAAACACAGTTTCAGCTGGGGAAGCCCCTTTGGATGCGTTAGGTAATGCGGCCAAAAGCCTTTTTATTTAACTCTTTTATAAAAATGATTTTATTATCGTAATTAATTCTTTTAATAAAATAAATAATATAATTTTAAATTTTTAATATCTCAATATCTTATAAGATAGCACTTAAAAAATTTAATGGTGTTGAAATGCAGTGAAAATAAAATTAAAATATTTTTGTACTAAAGTATAAAGATTTTAACAACATTAATTTGAATATAATTAAAGATTGATGAATTTATAATGTTTTTGCATTTAAAATAACTTGTATATTATATAGGATTAGAATCTCGTTCAAATTTTACAATTAGACAAGTTATATAAATATTTATTTACTAAAAACTAGTTGTATATAGCCATTACAGTTTTATTAACAGTTGAAATGGTTGACTGGTTCAAAAAAAACTCCAACTTTGAAAGATGGCACTAAAATAAAATTCTAACCAATCTAATATTAAATGATAAAATTAAAAAAATTTCAAAGTAAATTCATCAAAGAACAGCACATAAAAAGAACCAAGATAATCCGAGTTATTTTTTAAATTTGTGAAAAGATTTATAGAAAGAAAATAAATAAAAATAACACAGCACAATTTCCAATTGAATAGATATTTAAATGGTGAAGCTAAAAAACCATGAGTTTTTTTTTAAAAAAAAAACAAAGCCAATCCGAGCGAACCTTCTAAACTTGGATTAATCTTTGATACTCACAAATCGTGAAATCCTAGACCCAGATTCAATAAAAAAGTTCAATTCATAATCAATTTAGTGTTAAATAATAAAATAAAATAAAATAATAAATTTAAAAAAAATACCAAAGTAAAAAAACATCAATAAAAAAATAATGATCAAATTTCACTGGAAAAAAAAATTCAAAGAGAATAAAATTGTTAAAAAATTAATTTTATAAACTATCTCAAATAAAACAAATAACAATCAGGAGAATAACAACTAAATTTGAAAGATTAAAAATTATCAGGGATGAAATTAAAAAATAATTATAATTTTATAATTTATTTTAAATAAAATAAAAAATAAGAAAAACAAAAATTATATTTAAAAAAAATAACAAATTAAAGGTTTGCTTGAAGTTTTAAAAGGATAAACATAAAAATTAAGATTAAAAAGTAAAAAAAAAAAAAGAAATCATTATCAAACCAGTGTTGTTAGTCAAACATGCAGTCTTATCAAAAAAAAAAAAAAAAAACCTACTAAACAATTGTTATAAAATATTCTAAAACCCGTGGGGAAAGCACTGTAGCTTTCCCCACGCCTTTTAATTTCACTTATATATTATAATAATAATAATAATATAATAATAATATAATTATTATTATTATTATTATTATTATATTGTATTATATTATAACATTTTTTTGTTTTTAATTGTTTTTTTTTTTATTTATTTGTTTATTTTTATGCCTTTATGGGTTTTTTTTTTGCTTTTTTATTTATGTTTTTTTCTTTTAATGAATTTTTTTTATTTAATTTAATTTGTTAATGTTGAATTTTTTTATTTTATTATCAAACTTTCATGACACGGATCCCGAGTTTAACGGGTTAACCTGAAGGTGCGGGAAAATTACTATAGCTTTCCTCATGCCTTTTAATTGCACTTATATATTATTATTATTATTATTATTATTATTATTATTACTGTAACATATATTTTTAAAAAGAAATTTTTTGTTTTTTTGTTTTTATTTTTATTTTTTTATGCCTTTATGAGTTTTTTTTTTGCTTTTTTCTGTGTTTTTTTCTTTTAATGATTTTTTTTGTTTAATTTAATTTGTTAATGTTAAATTTTTTTTTATTTAGTTATCAGACTTTCATGACACGAATTCCGAGTTTGATTGGTTAACCTGATTTGATGAGTCAACTCGAAATTTTATTTTTTTTGCTTTTTTTCTTTTTAATTATTTTTTTTCGTTTCGTTTAGTTTGTTAATGTTAAATTTCTTTCTATTTAATTATCAGACTTTCATGACACGTATCCCGAGCTTGACAGGTTAACTCAGTTAATTATGGATTAACCGGTCAATTTTTTTTTTCGATTTAGTTATCAAACTTTCATGACATGAATCTAAGGTTTGATGGGTTAACCCAATTGATTCATATTTTTTTTTCTTTTTTTTCATTAGTTTTTTTTCTTCATGTTGGTTTTTTTTTTGTTTTTTTCCTTTTAATTAATCTATTTAATTATCATACTTTTATAACACGACCTTGCAGCCAGACCCTCGTCCAAGGCTCTTGGGTTCGGTGTTGCAACCAGATTCAATTAAATTTGAGTCATGTAAGTTTAATATTATTATTAATATTATAAATATTACTCTTGGGTCAAGCGTTGCAGTTAGACCAAAGGCTTTTGGGTTTATCTTTACATAAAGATATAACACTCTTAGATCTTATCCTTTTTTTATATTTTTTATGCAAGAAAAAAAATAACCCGTGGCGTATGCCTTTGTTTTTTTTTTTCCTTTTCCTTTCTAAGCCCTTTTCTGTGGACTACACAGTGCAGTTCATAGTGAAAAAGCTGATGTCTTTAGTTTTTTTATTATCTTTTTTTATTATTTTTTTAATTTAGTTTCTTAATATTAAATTTTTTCTTTTTAATTATCAGACTTTCATGACACAGGTTAACTTGGTTTGACGGATTAACCCAGTTGATTCAGATTTTTTTTCTTTTTCTTCATTAGTTTTTTTTCTTCATGTAGGTTTTTTTCTCTTTGCATTTTTCCTTTTAATTAATATTTTTTTAATTTAGTTATCACATTTTCATGACACGAATCTCAGGTTTGACGGGTTAACCCAGTTGATTCAGATTATTTTTCTTTTTCGTCATTAGTTTTGTTCTTCCAATTTCAACTTTTAATCTTGTATGCAGTCCACGATAGAAAAAAAATTGATGCATTTAGTTTTTTTTTTCTTTTTTTATGTACTTTATTATGGACTGCACAGTGCAGTCCACAGTGAAAAAGTTGATGTCCTTTTTTTTTCTTTTTAATTAACTTTTTTTATTTAGTTTGTTGATATTAAATTTTTTTCTATTTAGTTATTAGACTTTCATGACACGAATCTCAGATTTGACGGGTTAACCCAGTTGATTCAGAATTTTTTTTTCCTTTTCTTCATTAGCTTTTTTCTTCATGTTAGTTTTTTTTCTTTTTAGTTAATCTATTTAATTATCATACTTTTATAACATGACCTTACAGCCAGACCCACATCCATGACTATTAAGTTTGGTATTGCAGCCAGACCCATTTAAACTTGGGTCATTTAAGTTTAATATTATTATTAATATTATAAATATTACTCTTGAATCAGATATTACAGTCAAACCTAAGACTCTTGGGGTATAGATTTGTAAAAAAACCTAATACTTTTAAATCTTATTTTTTTTAATATTTTTTATATAAAAAAATTAACCCGCGGTATCGCGCGGGTAATGTAATTAGTTCAAACTAGAAGGAGACATCAATGTTTCCAAAACTCCTAAAAAGAATTCAAGTTCTCAATATATATATATATATATATATATATATATATATATATATATATATATATAAAAAA
>Ga0325410_1007920_pt1 | contig 11570 bp, 7 predicted proteins | sample PopdelMetagenome_16_FD_206182 | JGI IMG/M metagenome (GOLD analysis project Ga0325410, IMG submission 206182) | Populus deltoides microbial communities from Bellville, Georgia, United States - Xylem-PdIQD-R3 | ecosystem: Host-associated > Plants > Phyllosphere > Stem > Wood/Secondary xylem... | reverse complement strand
AGTTGCTCTAAATCTATTTGTAATGACTTCATCCCCTTCCGAAAGGTTGCCCACACAATAATCAAATGAGAAGAATTTGAGGTCTTCGTTATAGTTTTTTAGTACATTGCTCAGCTATTATGCATACGTTTTTTTTTTATATAGGCTATTACGCGAAACAGAAGAAGAATAAACAAGCAATTAAACCAAATGAAACAATCTGTATATGGACATAGTGAAATTTGAAGTCAGAGTGTCTCCATAAAATTTCACGGATAAGTAGTTTTTCTTTACAAAGATCACATGAAATAATGTTGAGGGTTTGCTTTGTTGGAAAATGGATGTCTTTTGGATTGTGTAGCCCATGCTTACCTCTAAATCCATGACTTGGGACTATTTATGGCACCATTATCCCCCACAAGATAAGATGATTTTAGTCTCTCTGAGTTTCTTTTCAGGAAAAAAACATCAATTTAAATAAGATCTAACAATATTCAAGGAAGAGAATAACTCTTCAGAAACTCCAAGCCGAACACAAACGAGCCCACAAATCAACGACATTTATACGTATATATGTGGACCTTGTGATAGATAATTTGCACTTCGACCTGTGAATTGGTTGCTATTAGAGTCTACATAGTCCATTATCCGAAAAGTCTACAACTAAATACATACCCTTATATGTTTTATCCGAAAAGTCTACAACTAAATCCTAACACTTCAAATGTTAATTAAATAAATTAATTGTTGTGATATTTTTTATATTTTGACCAAATCCTAATAGATAATTATAAACTGGTTACAATATTCATTTTACATGATAAAATGTGATTTTGTTTCGTAGAAAATATGCATGAAAAGCCTTTAAAATTTTGTCGTATACACGAAAACAAAACATATTTTTTTTTGTGTTTTTTAAATGAGGATTTTTTTGAATTTTTTTAGATATGTTTTTGAAATTTCAGAGAAAATCGAGTATTTTTAATACTGGATCCATATCTTACAGTGTAAATGTACAACCCAATATTAAATGAAATTCTTGAAGAAAAACATGTTTTAGAGTTTTCTAGAAACAAAGGGAATTTGTTTTGAATTTTTGATTTTTTTGAAATTTTGGAGAAAAATCAGTATTTTTCTATCTTACAGTGTATATCTATAATATGATATTAAACAAAAAAGTTGGGAAAACACACGAGGAACCCACAAATAATTTGAAAATGATCCCTAAACTTTTTCAGATTCTTTATTTTGAAAATTTTAAGGGTATGTTTGGCCAGGCACACAAATATAGACGAATTAAAAACAAAGGAAAAGGCTTAGTGTGTGTTTTCCAAACACGCTTCTAGCATAAAATTAGAGGCATTAAAAATACCTTTAGGGCATGTTTGGCAAATGTGCCTTTAGGAGCCAAACATGACCTTATTTTTTAAGGAAAAATATAGTGTGCCAAACACACTCTTATATTTGAGTTTGGACCTGACCCACCACATGGGCTGAACCTATTGGTCTTGAGGCCACAAACCAACAACCTGGGCCTGTAAAACCAGGTTGTAAGGCTGATCGGGCCAAGAGATTCAAGCCATTTTTTCATTGACTTTTTGGGTGAAAAATCAAGGGTTTTTGAGCTGAGGGTGTAATACATTGTTAGGTCATGACAGTGTTATGTTTCTTTTCTTATATGGTGAAGATATAAGAGAGAGAGAGAGAGAGAGAGAGAGAGCTGGAAAGGTGGCATTAAAGGTGTCATTTTCAAGTTCATTGGGGAAGATGATGAACAATAGCCAGATGATGTGTTGTTTGACTTTATTTTTTACTTGGCATTGACCAAAATGAAATGACGTGGTTTTGGTGTTTAGGATGAAATTAGGTTTTAAACTTTCTTTTAATTTTAGCCCTCAAACTTTCAATTATTCAAGTAAGTTCTCAATTGAATTTTGATTATACGAATCAATTCAATTTCATCCCTGCTAAGTTTTAAAAGCACCCCCTAATTCTAGCAAGTTTTTCATCTTGGTCTTTGGTCTTGGATATTTTAAATTTTGTCTTCAATTGACTTTCAAACTTCTAATTTCTTCAATTTCACCCCTCTTTTCAATTGAATTTGCCCCCTAAGTTCGTGCACCTTTTGCGAAAAGATTCTTGATCTTGAATTTCTTCAATTTAGCTCTTAATTGACCCACAACTTTGATTTCTTGGTGAAAGAGCATCTTTTCTATTTTAAGCTCAAAATTTCTATATTTTTTTCTTATTCTAAAGATTGGAAAAAAGTGAATGAAATAAAATACAATTAGGGTTTTATTTTGATATATTTTTTTTCATAAATTTTTCTTTCTACGTTATTCGATTCCTATTCTAGGTAATTCAATCTGCCTAAAAAAGATAAGATCCATCATGTTGATTTAAATATAAGAAAAACATGCATGCATGAGCTTAACCAGTGGGAAGTATCATGGACCAATTTATATTATTTTGTCTCCATGATCCACGCCTAGAGAGTTTCTTCTTTGTAATGATGAAAAAAATAATAAAAGAGAGTGAGAGTTTGATAATCTGTTTGTTTATTTCAAATCAAGTTACAATTTTATTCATCTCTTTAGAATTTTTAAATTAAAAGATTTCATGTGTGTTAATAATGTGTGTGCATGTATAATGTATATAGCACCGAATATGGTGATGCAAAACAATTATCTTCATGATTGTCATAAGTTATTTTTGGGTCATTCCCCAATTCACATTTTTTTCTCTTAAAAAAATATAAAAAAATCAAAAAAATATTATCAAAAAATATAATAGTGAAAAGAGGATGCCAGAACACTCAGAAAATGGTCAAAATTTGGTTGAGGAGGTTCAAAAATGCAAAGATTAAAATTTGACGGTTTTTGTTAACTGATGAGAGCTCTGTTGACAAAGAAAATGCAATTTGAGGAAGAAAAGTTCAAAATCAGATATTTATGAACTCAATTAAATTTTATTAAAGGTTTAATTGAATTTATAGAGGTTTTGATTGCAAGAAAAATTGATTTTGGAGTTAATTTGGGCTTTAATTGAAAGAAATTAAAGTTCTGGTGTCAAAATATAATTTTTGAGAGTTAATTTGGTCAAATCAGGGGCTTAACTGCATAAATATTGAAGTTTGATGGCCAATTAAGGACTTAATTGAAGAAATTCGAAACCAAGGACCAAACTGGAAAAGGCGTGTAAATAGAGGGGCTGTAATTAAAACCGAATCAAGGGCCAAATTGAAAAAATTAGAAGTTTATTGCTTAATTGAGGGTCAAATTGCATAAATTCAATACCAAGGACCAAAGTGAAAAAGGCGGCCAACTTCAGGGCCACTGTCTGATTTTTGGAAGGGATGTAATTGAATTGATTTTTACAATTAAAATTGCAATTGAGGACGCGATTGAACAAATCACAAATTGAGGACCAATGTGAACTCTGAAACATTTTATTGCCTTTTCATTTAAATGAAACAGCACCGTTTCATATACCGTTCATCAAAAAAATAAAATAATAAAGAGGCCGAAACGATGCCATTTTGAACGGCACTATGGGTCTTCTTCTTCCCCTGGACATGCGAAGCAGGGGAAGAAGAAGTTTTTTTCTTCCTCTGTCACCGCCACCGACTCCATCCAAAAAGACACCGACTCCTTCCAAAAAGACGCCAACCACTTTCCACGTGTTGGAGGGGCGACAGCACAGTGGCCGCCTCAACCATATGTCTCCCCTGTTTTCGCCTATAAAAACAAGGGAGCACAAAAAAAAAAAGAAATGAAAAAAAAAAGAACAAAAGGGAGAGAAGAGAGAGGACAAAGAGAATAGGAGAGAAAGAACAGGGGAAACGAGAAGAAAAAGGAAAGAAAAAGAAAGAAAAAAAAGAGAGGAGGGAGAGGAAGAAGAAGGAGATGATGGACGATCGCCCTCCACTTCGACAACAGTGCCGCCGCCACCATCAGCACCGCCTCGACGCCACCACAGGTCAACCTTCTTCCCTCTCCTCCTCCACCTCCTTCTTCTCCTTCTGTGTTTGCCTCTCCACTGATCATGTTGCATGTGAATAGTGGAGAGGTCCACTGTAATGGGCTGGCAGCACCAGCCCAACCCACGTAGGTGGGCCAGGTTCGGCCCAGCCCATGCTTTTGGGTCGAGTCCGGCCCATTTCCAAAAAAAATAAAAAAAAATATTGTTTAATATTTGTGATTTCCCCACTTTTTTATTTATGTTTTGTTTAATTTTGATCTATTTTTTTTGTCATTTCAACAATACGAATCCGGTATTAAAATACCCGGTTTTCGTCAAAACTTCCAAAAATACAAAAAAATTTGAAAAAAAGAAAAACATGTTTTTGTGCATATGGCCAAGTGTCTCAAAGCTAAAAAATCATATTGTGTTTTTCATACACCAAAAAATAATGTTTTAACATGCATTTTGGCTATAACCAGTTTATTAAAGTCAAGAGAATATTGGCCAAAATTTCAAAAACAACAAAAATTTTGTTTTGTTTTGTTTTAGTATCAGAGATTATGAATTTATACGTAAAATGTATTCTCGATATTAAAAAGTTTTTTTTACTGACAACATAGAACAATTAGGTTTTGCCCTATTAAGATAAGAACTTCCTTACAAAGAAGAGCTTTTTTTTAAAAGCTTAGACAGATAGAACCAACCATTAGAAACCGCAACCAAATCTTAGATTTTATCAGACATTAAAACAATGCAGCCTACCTTAGGTAGGACATATTTGGGGTGCTAATACTTTCCCTTTACGCAACCAGTCTCCGTACCCGATCTCTGAGACTAGTTAGGGTTCCTAGTGACTAGAATACTAGGTGGCGACTCCAGTCCATATTTTACCGATAAGAGACTAGAATTCCTTGTCTCTCCATATTTGCCAAATAGACTCTACCATTTTCCCTAAGAGATGATGGACGATCGCCGCGACGCCGCACACGTGCGATAATGATTGTGTTAATATTTCATTAAGTAGAAGAATTGGAACCAAAAACAGATCATACAACAAAATTCATCACGAATATCTTCTCTTCAAACCTTATTTTAGAACAAAACGCTTGCCTTTAACAAGAAAACGTCAAAAACTCTCACACAAAACAAATAAATGAAATAATGACTTACAATTTGAAATAGTGAATTAATCAATAAAAAAGCACACATAAGCTTAGTATCCTTCAGATAGTGGAGGAAGTGATTAATGGAAAATGGTCAGATGGTTGTTGTAGTATATAATTAAAATGAAGTGGGTGGAAGGGATGTTTAATAACGAGGAGGGGGAGGATATGATAATGGTAGTGGTGATGACTTATAATAGAATGGGGATGGTGATGATAGGGATGGTAGAGGAGGTGATTTATAATAGTATGAAGGGGGAAGAGATGAAGAAGGAGGTGGTGGTGATTTATAGTAGTATGGAGGTGGTGGTGGTGGATCAGATGAAAAGGGTGGTGATTTATAATAGTATGGGGGAGGAGGAGATTGAGATGGAGGTGGTGGTGGTGGTGGTGATGAGGATGGAGGGGGTGGTGATTTATAATAATATGGAGGAGGAGGTGATGGAGATGGAGGTGGTGGAGATTTATAATAATACGATGGAGGTGGAGATTTCAACGGTGAGCGTGATAACTTGTACTAATAATGTGGTGCTTGATGATGCTTTGGTGGTGGTGGTGGTGAATTGTAATAATAAGGTGTATGTTTTATATATTTTGGTGTAGGTGGGGACTTGTAATAATATGGTGAAGACACCACGTGTTTTTGGGGCGGGGGCGGCGATTTGCAATAGTATTTAGGAGTATGTTTTGATTGCTTTGTTGGTGGTGGTGACTTGTAATTATAAGGTGAATGTGTCATATATTTAGGTGGAGGCGGTGATTTGTAATAATATGACAAATGCAACACATGTTTTGGTGGCGATGGAGGTGACTTGTTGACACGATCAAAAGATTGATGTCTTATCCCAAGTGCAGGAGTATCGAAGTAATAAATAATCCGGTAAGACCGGGGTCGAACCACAAGGAGGTGAACTATATAAATTAAAAATAATATATATTTAATAAAACAAAGAATTATGAGAATTTATGGGATATACTGATGTAAGGATTAAACAAGGATAAAACAATTGTTAAGGTTAGAGGATCCACTAATAGTATTTCAAATAAGTATAGTATAAACTTTTTTATTACTCCACTAGAAACCACACACAAAGAAAGTTTCAATCGGATTATATATTGTTAACATGATTACATTAGTTATCTTATTTGAATATTTTTTTTTTGGATTCGAGGAAACCTCACCCCTCAAAAAGCACACTTTGTGGGCCAAGGTGAGCGAGTAAAACCCCAACTGTTCCAGGCTCTTACAAGAGGTGCACGTCCTGACTCGAGACTTATTCGAATAATGCTAATACTTGTAAATGTTGTCAGGTATTCATGATGTTAATTTATGTTAACAACAAATCAAGTTCCTTTCATAACACAGGTGTCGGTTATACCATACAGTTGGTTATGAAAGGATCAAGTATTTGTTGTGCCAAGGGTTATACAACATAAATCTAGATTAACCATTTACCAGCCAAAGTATTAAGAGTGAATAGGATAACAAATACAAAACATGTTAGTATCAAACATTAAAGTCCATGTTGAGTTTACACTATACTTATTCTTACACCATTAGTGCAATCTATTCACCTTGACATAATAAACTTAACTAAACATAATGAAAGAGAAAAACATAAATAAACAAGATAAGAACATAAAAGATATAAGTTAACTAAGTAAAGGAAAGGAAATGAAAAGCATAAACAAAAGATTAATATAAACAAAATTTAAGCATTACAAAAATATAAAGAGAGAGAGAGAGAGAGAGAGTAAGAACACGATATTGATCTGAAAACCAAGATGCCTAAATGCATGGCAAATGCCTCCTTTTATAGGCCAAAATTCAAAACTATTGATTTGATGACTAATTGTTGAGTGGGCGGCCACATCTTGACTTGGTGACAATCATTATCTTCTTGTCTGAACAAAACGTCATTGTTAACATCAGAATTTGAACTGATAGTCTTAATGAAAGTTCAGGAAAATTATCTCAACTTTCCAACAAAACAAGAATCGGTGCATTTGGACTTCTAGAACTTGAGATATGGGCTGAACACTGAACAGTGTCTGGGCTGTAGGACAGATTCTGACTTCTCTGTTATTGCTACCATTTGAACTAGAAAATTACACTTTTAAATCTTGAACTCTGCATGAAAGTTTTAGGCTTATGTCTTAGCTTTCCATACATATCAACCAGACCTAAATCCAAGTTCTACAGCTCCAGTTATGATCCAATAGTCGAATGGTGTTCCAGTTTGGACTGAACTAACATCTCTTTTCTAAGCTTAGCCCTCTCTTTGTCTTCTCAATTTTAGTAGTTAAACTCATCAATCAATCCTTTGATTTATGTGATAGGCCTGTATTTAAGATGAACATTTACTACAAATTAAAGGTATCTTATATTATTAGACATGTTATTATAAAACATGTTTTAGTTAAGGAGTTATTGATACTTCAAGTGTAAAATAATGATATAAAACCTTGATAAAAATGTACTTTTAAGTACTAATCACTTGTACTGGTAGGATGGAGATTTTTCATGCTTTGGAAGATGAGGTTTGTAATGGTGTGGAAGATGAGCAACATGTTTTGGTATTGAAGGTAACTTATAAGATGAGTGTTTGTAGAAGAGTTTGGGGTGGTAAGGTGGCGGCGGCAGCGAAGAATTAAGGCTGGTAGGTAACCACACTAGTGGCTACAAGGCAAAATGCCACTGCATATATAAACAGGCTGTAAAGGCCAATGCCCTGGCCTTCCCAAGTACCCATTTCTAGGAATTGAAGGTTGATATATAACCTGAAATTGAATTCTTAGAACTGTAATTCTGTGACTTGCATACGCTTCTGTAACCCTTTATATAGTGATCTTCCGTGTTGTTTGGTGCATTTATGTGTCAACCATTAGTTAGTGGCATCCCAATCAGAACTACTTAAGACAAGAGAGTTAATTGTGTTGGCCATGATGAAGTCAACAACCTAAAAGTACTTGTGCATTCAATCGTGGCTGAAAGTTTTTTTTTTCTGTCGATGGAAGGAAAGATCTGCTATGTGATTGATCAAAAAGCAAGTTGCTTTAAGTCTATTTGTAATGGCTTCATCCACTTCCCAAAGGGTGCCCACAGAATAATCAAATAAGAAGAAATTGAGGTCGTCTTACAGTTTTTATAGTCCATTGCTTAGCCATTATGCGGACGTTTATATATATATATATAGGCTATTGTCATAACCCAATTTTTGACCATTTTATTTTAATTATTATTATTATTTTATTTACTGAAAAGGATTAAAAAAATGATGATGATAAAAAAATAATGATGATGAAAAACAAGTAAAATGAAATAAATGAAGAATGAAATTTGGGTTAAGGACAACATGATTGGAAGTTTTGGGATTTAATTAAACTTTGGAATTAATCTAATTAAGCTTGGAATTAATTTAATTAATCCAATCAAGGGTTTACTTGAAGAATTGATAAGTTTTGAGACTTAATTGAGCTTGGAATTAATTTAATTAATCAAATCAAGGGTTTAATTGGAGAATTGATAAGTTTTAGACTTAATTGGACTTGGATTTAATTAAATTAATGAAATCAGGGACTTAATTGAAACCTTATCAAAGTATAGGGGTGATTCTGGTCAAAATTGCAACAGATTAGAGTCCAAGGACTGTTTTGTAAAATACACTAAAATGCAGGGATCCAATTAAAGTTTTTCCAGGGGCTTGCTTATGAAAATTCCAAAACATCAAGGACCAAAACACAAATGGCCATTAGCAATCGAACGACGTCGTTTTAAGAGAACTGTTCGTCTTCTTCCGCTCACCAAACTAGAGAAACGGGCGCCTCTACCATCACTGCTCCTGCAATAAACGGTCCTGAGTCTTCATTACCAAGGGAAATGCATGTCATTCGCCAACTATAAAAACCCAGAGAAGGGATGCGCACAAGGAGGGAAAAAAAATACCCAGAGGCTAAAAATCCCAGATGGAAAAAACCCAGTAGACAGGGGGGAAGCTAAGCCCAGACACGAAAAAACCAGGGAGAGACCGAAGAAAAAACTGTTGAAAAACCGAAGGAGGAATCACATAACCGAGGGGCTAAAAGATGAAAAACAAACCTAGGAGACAGCATTTCATCATCGTCTTCGTCCCTTCCATCTCAATAACCGGGGCGACGAGCAAAGTTAAAAGCAAAGGAAGAAGTTCAAAACAGAAAGACAGGGGAAGCAAAAGGAAAACGCAAGCAGGAGACACAGAAACCAACATTAACATCCCCATCGTCTTCATCGCCTCCAGCAACGTCTGCAGATCAGGTAAGTTTGTCTTCATTCCTTTCTTTTCCATTTTTCATTGTAAAGTCACCGCAGCTTGGATTTAATTAACTCTTGCACGCATGCGTGGTGCGTGCCTTTGCCCAGCCGGATCACTGGCTTGGGCCAGTGACCGGGCCGGGCTGGCTTGGTCAAGCTCAGCCCATGTGGGCTGAGCTGAGCCCAGCCCAAAAAAATAAAAAAACAAAAAAGTAGAAAAAATAAAAAATGTATATGCATAAATAGAAATAATATAAATTTATTGGTTTATTCACTGACGCAAGAGTCAGGAATAAAAATACCGGTTTAAATTTATATTATTTTTATTCATCGTATTTTATTTTATTTAGCTGAAAAATAAAACAAATATGTGCATGCGTAAAAAAAATATTTTTTTTTATGAATATTCACTGGCGCCAGAATCAGGAATATTATAAGCAAATTATCATATCATACACTAATAAACATTTAGCAATTTAAGACAAAACCAGCAATGCAATCTGTCTCAGGCAGAACGTTTAAAGGGTGATAATATCTTCCATTTTACGTAACCAATCCCGAGTCATAGAATCTCTGATGACCAGTTAGGGTTCCTAGTGACCGTAATACTAGGTGGCAACTCCTTAAATAAGACCTTTTTCCCCTAAAAGAACAAGATGCCAGATATCTGTTTGTTTTTCATAATTCAAGATAATGTTTTAGGTCCGCCGCGATGTCGGGTGCGACAGCTATTATGCGAAACAGAAGAAGAAGAATGGAACAATCTGTACATGGACATTGTTGAATAGGTAGTGGGATTTTCTCCATGAAGTTTCATGGACAAGTAGTTTTTTGTTTACAAAGATCACATGTAGAATAATGTTGCGGGTTTGCTTTGTTGGAAAATAATGTCTTTTGGATTGTGGAGCCCATACTCACCTCTAAATCTATGACTTGGGCCTATTTGTGGCACCATAATCCCCGAAGTTATATTTTAGGCACTCTTTTCTTTTTATAAGAGTTTCTTTTCAAGACAAAATCAATTAAATAAGATCCAAGAATCAAGTTGGAAAGTATCTCTTAGAAACTTGAAGCCCAACACCAATAGCATAGTTATTAAATTTAGGCTGTGGTTTACTTGGAACAATTTTGTTGGACATAATTGACTTGTTTATTTACACATAAAATAAAGTTCACTTGTTAACATTCGGTTTGTATTGAAAGTGATTAGAGCATAAAGTGAACTCTCTCGAACGTTTCAATCCACTATTCGGCCTATACCATATCTTTACTTATAAGTCAAAGTACATGACCTATCCTATATTTCTTTAGAATATTTCCATTTGTAGCTGGCTACCTAGCTAGTAAACACATGCGTCTCTGTTATTCCTCATTTGATCTAAACATATTATAATTAATACAATAGATACGTAATTAATCAATCCTAGACCAAAATAAGTGTATAAAACAATCACATTGTCTCCTAATTTATATTAATTCCTACATTGTTTACTGTTTAGAAAGTTTTTCAATAGACTATCATCGATTAGAGGTACTAATATACATGGCTTAGGTTAAAGTAAAAAAATAATAATTTGGAAAAGCACATCGTTGTTTTTATGAACAAACAAATACTTGGGACATGCGAATTACGCTTTTACGTGCTTCCCTTGAATTAACGAATATGTCTTAGGAGTTTTTAATGGAAAAAGACACAGCAAACAATGAAATCAACGGAGGGCCAACAGACATTTAATAACAAGACATTGATTTTCAAACTTGGAAGAAGCAAAATTATATAATTTCGACAGAGAGAGAAATGTAATGTGATATTTATCCTTCCAAAAGCAATTACAACTATTACATTGCAAAATGGTACAAAGAAATGTTACAATGATCACTTCTCCGTACAAAAGAATTCACCATGGATCTACAATCTTGATCCTTATTGCACAGAGACAGATGATTTAAACAAATTAGGAATCCTAATTTGTTTCGTAAACAACAAAAGAAAAGGAAATAAATAGTAACTTATTGCATGTTGTTACATTTCAAATTGACCCTACAACATCTTAGTAGTGTTTTGGTGGTGGAGGTGATGCATACATGTATGGAGGAGGTGGAGAATGAGTTAAGGATGGTGGAGACTAATAATAGTAGGGTGGTGGAGGTGATGACGATGGTGGTGGTGGTGA
>Ga0325410_1007919_pt1 | contig 11571 bp, 11 predicted proteins | sample PopdelMetagenome_16_FD_206182 | JGI IMG/M metagenome (GOLD analysis project Ga0325410, IMG submission 206182) | Populus deltoides microbial communities from Bellville, Georgia, United States - Xylem-PdIQD-R3 | ecosystem: Host-associated > Plants > Phyllosphere > Stem > Wood/Secondary xylem... | reverse complement strand
AAAAAAATAATTAAAAAGAAGAAGAAAAAAAACTCGCTGGATCCGTAAACCAGGTCAACCAGCTAAACTTTCGAACATGTCCATTGACTTTATAAAATTTAATAACATGGCTTTTCTCAAAAACTATATTTTTAACTATATGAGAAAAAAATAGATGATAAAAAAAATTAAGTTTAATTAAAAAAAGAGAAAAAAAACACTCCATCAAATCCGTAAACCAAGGCAACTTGAGTTACACCTATAAAAAGGAAAAGAAAAAAGAAAAAAAAATTACAGAGTTAAATTCTTAATCATCTCATTATTAAAAAATAAAATCAACAAAAACAAACATGAAAAAAAATAAAACAAAACACTATAAATTACCAAGTCTAAAGGTTTTTGATTTTGTGTGTGTTTAGAATTTTGGTACAGAATACTTTTTAAAATAGCTTTTTTCTTGAAAATATATTAAAATAAAAAAAATTAGATTTTTTTTCATTTGTAATATCACTACATCAAAACCATTGAAAAACATTAAAAAAACATTAATTTTAATATTTTTTCATATTAAAGGCATTTTAAAAAATCACCCAAAAACAATTTCAAACATACTGCCAAACAGCCTCGAATTCATCCAAAACCCTTTTCCACCTCAAGTCCAAGGTTTGTGTTTTAGAAGCCGCGTCGAGCTTGGTTGCTGGACTGGTTCAACCAAGTTTAGTGTTGGATGTAGAACGAAAAACCACTTCAGCGCGATAGACCTAAAATTTTCAATCAAAAGGAACGAAACTGTTGGTGCGGTCTAAAGCTTCATCCGGTGCATGGCCTCGTCTATGTGGAGAAAGGGAAAAAAAAATCACTGGCATATTTAAAAACGAATTGCAGCTTCAAAAGTGGTTCCAATATTTCTTGTCAGCTCCTGGGAAAATGTCAAAGCACATGGATATTATGGACAGGCAGGAGAATATAAGAGGAAGCAATAACAGAGGTTGGTTTTTGATCCAGCATCCATCATGTGTAAGTGATCCCTTCTGTTCTGACAATTAAATTAGGGAAGCTAGCTGGTGTGATTTAATTATTTAATCTTACAAAAAGTTTACATACCCACCCACAAACACTTCATCTGGGCACTGTTCTCCAGAAGCAAGAAGATGCCCTATTCAATTGCAGCAACCAGTCACGGAGACCAAGTATGATACTTGGTGTATGTGTCTACAAATCCAAAGATCTATGTGTGGAGCTTTTTGACAAACTCTTACTCCCTCCAGTCCATTTTTCCTTTTCTGTCTTTAACTGGGAGCTACAGGGATAAAATCTATTTCATGCAACATGAAATTTTATGATCATGGGACATGAAAATCCAACACGGAACACCATTGTCCCACCCAATAACCTATCTGCTAATCTTTCAAGCATGTTTTAGATGACCCCTAAACTGATGGCGGTGGCATGTGACAAGAGATCCACCACAATGAATCAGCTGATACTACTGACACGTGAAGTGATGCAGTTCTAAAAAAAAAAACACAGCAGTCACATAAATCACTAAATGCCAGTATTTTGCATGACTCGTATTTATCCTACACAAGTTGGAGGAGTGGGATGTGAAAGGAAAGGTAATTGGTGGATTGAAGACTAACCTGGCCTTGATATGAGGTTGATATGAGAACGAGGTCCTTCAAACTTCCAGTTATCGCCATCCAATGATTTAACCTCCTTGTTGAGTGCAGCCATCAGATCAGTTTTTAACGCTGCAATAGAAGAATAAGAAGACTTCTATGAACAGCAATAACTCCAATGTGTTGCTATTAACTCGGATAATAGATATAGTAGTTAAAATTATGGGTGTTTCACTAATTGGATGCGGAGCCTCCCTTTTTTCTTTCCAAGGTCAGTTTTAGAGAGAGAACAGAAGGCACCCCCCCCCCCCCCCCTCTCTTCGCCCCTAGCCCTATGCTCCTGCCAACCTTCCACTGACATAATTCATTGAATGCTTGAAGCTTAGAGAGAAAGAAAGCCATATGTTTAGTATGATGAACTCGTCAGACAAGAGCTAACAGAGAAGAATAAACAATAAAGTTCCAAAATTTATTTCTCTATTGTTTTGTTTCGTAACCAAAATGGGTGAAGAACAAATGCAAAAAAGTAAGTCCTTGAATTTTCATATATCCAAGTTAGGTTAGAGGGCCACTAAAAACAGAGGTATATCAAGAAACAAAGAAAATTAACAGACATGCTAATTAAAATGGATCAAGGCACCTGGATGAAAGAACTCGATTTAGAGATGTAAGCTTTATGTCTTTTCAAGTCGAGAAATTAAATCTCAATCCTATATTTAAATAATCAAAGTGTGAAACATAAACTAATTCTGTCGATGAGCTCGATTTGTTTCTAAAAAAAGTTAATACATATAAGGGGCAATATTTCGTAACAAGCAACATAAACTTCAGAATTTTATGTACAACATGAATTTCATGCATTGTACCTTATTTTCTTAGCAGCAGGATAATGAATTTATGAATAAGACCAACATCTCAGTAACATGTATGCTAAACACTAGAGAAAAAATAAAAAATCTGTGAAGCATGCCGAAGAGAATCCTAGAGTAATGAGGCCTTTATAAATATGATCTATAAAGATAATAGTAGCAATCTAAACACAAGAAAACAAATAATGTGAAGTATCAAACAATCACAAAAATAGCCACCAAGTCCACAGGCCAACGCAGAAAACGCAGAAATATAAATACCCCAGATAACGAGTTTCCATAAGAACAAGCCAAATCGCACAAAAAATATTCAGTTTTTTAATGGCCAAGATGGACAAAAAAAATCTTTCCTACACAAATGCCCAAACCTGCTACCAAAAAATCCGAAATTCATATAGATTATGCAATATTATAACAACCCAGATGGCTAAACTTCACAAAAGAAGAGATTCTCAAATGGAGCAAAAAAAGGAGAACAAAACAAACCAAGCATGGCCTCATCTTTGCGGTCTTGAATGGAGATTAAATCAGAAGGGAAATGAAAATCATCCAAAACAACATTGTTAACACTTCCTCCTCCACCTCCAATAATTGCTGCTGTTGATACTGATGAATTTGCTGATGATTTACTGTTCATTCTGTTTCTCTTCTGTGGTAGAAAATTATTACTTCACTGAGCGGGAAAAATCTTTGAAGCCCAGAGGGGGGGGGCGGGGGGGGTGGGGGGGTTTAACAAAGAAGAAGAAGCTAGAAAAGCAGTTGACTGTTTTTTTTCGTTCTCCAAAACAAAAAAAGTAATAAACTTAACTTGTTTATGGGCTTCATCGTAGCTTAAAAGAGGGCTGTCAAGCCCACTTCTTTGTCATCATAAATAATCTACTTGATTTTCTTCATCTTGAAACAGAAAAACAAAGCAGGGGATCCCATCTCAGAATATTTCGTTGAGAGAAAAACTGATTGATATTTCAGATTTTACTTCTTACTCTCTCTCTTCTCTCAATTGCCTTAATCCTCTTTTTCCAAGAGGATTTTCCATCTCAGTAGATTGATTCTGGTGAGTTCTATTTCTCTCTACTGGGTCTTCAAATGGTGCCCATACAAGCTTTAGATAGGCAATTTGCTTAATCTCTTCATGATTCGGTCATTGACTTCCATTCTCTTTCTGTGAATCATTTTTTATCTCTTTTTATGTAGGGTTATTACAGAAATGCTGTGTGTGTTTTTTTTAGCTAGATTTGGCTTAAGTGCGTTTTTTTCCTTAATTGAATCGGATTCTGTTTTTTTCCTCTCTTTTTTCATCTGTTAAGTTATATTCACTTTGTTTATTTATCTTTTTTATGTGATAATAAAATTCAATGAAATTGGTGCATGATTTTTGCACAAGTCAAAACCATCTCAATGCAAACGGTGCAAGAATCAATGACTGAAGAATGTAGGTGCTGTCTTCGTTTTTTCTGTAGAAAATGAGAGATGATGCTATGCCTTTCATTTGTTACGTCGTGAGTTTTTGGTAACATTATGTTAATGGACATTGGCCTGTAAATGCCCTAAATTTACTGAATATGTATGTGTTTAAAGGAGTAGAAAGTCTGCTTTTAACTTTGGAAAAAATATCGGAATCTTAACTGTCCGGCAACTGAATGCTTAATATTTATGACTTCTATTGCGCTTTTTACTATGTTTCAGGTAGTCTATGGCAACTCCTAAGCATGTTAAGTTTTGCACTCACCAGAAGGTGGGAATCCTGTTGATATTCTCTGTTGGCTTTGGCTTTTTCTTGCAGAGTTCATCTTCAAGTGAGGTGGGTACACCATAGCCCTTGTGCCTTGGATTTTCTTCTTCATGTCTGTTACTGTGTATATTTCTTGTCCATGATTTGATAGCTCTTGTAAGCGTCATGCTGTACTTTGAGTTTCACATAGATATCCTGCTGCCGTATAATCTTTTGTATAGCATTTTGTAAGTATTAACTTTCTACAATTAAAGATGCATACTAGATGGCTGTGAGCATTTCAAGAAGCAACAATATGGCATGCCCTAATGACCATACAGCATTTATTTTAAGTTTGGCTACCTGCCTACTATAATTGCTACTTGTAACAATATCCAAACGTTTGCCATTTTGATAGTACATGTTTCTGAGAATTAAAATGCAATTGCAGGGAACCATCTCAGAATTCCTTTCAATTTGACTATGCATCCAATGAAGTTTCAACATTTTATTGTCTTACTTGTATCCTTAATTATCAGAGGAGGCAAGGTGTGAATGTAAAAGTTTCAACATTTTATTGTCTAACTTGTTTCCTTGCTTGTCAGGAGACAAGGTGTGAGTCGAGTTCCAATTCCAACAACTCATATTGTGGTTTCAGGAAGTATATTATGGAATCTTATTTTGAAAAATATGATAGCTTGCTTGAACCAAATTTCCAAAACTTCATAGTAGATGAACTTCTTTTTAATACCTGCAAGCTGCTGCCAGATAATCTGAATCATCTTTTAAGAGTATCAGTTCCATGGCGCCATTTGATTGGTGAAGGTTCTCATCGCCATATATCATCAACTATCAGATTCCACATGCAGCCGGATTCCATGTCTCAGCTACGTGCTCACTTTTGTAAAGTTATCATTATTGAGAGACTGCCAACAGGAGTCTTTGCTGACCCATTTGAGCTCCAACACCTGCTCAAGCGTGGTGGTAGTGCATTTAATTGTTCCTACATTGAATGATATATGTGCACCACATTTTGAAATTTGGGCTATAGTGGCATTTTTCTCTGGCCTGATTTACGTTTACTCCACTTCTGCAGTATTTACTGATGTGGCTGTTTTTGGAGATACAAATTTGGAATTGCCCTCTGTTCTATCGAATCAGTCAGCTGTTGAGATTCATATGAATGTTGCTCCCACTTCCTTGTTGGGACATATAAGTGAACTGGAAATCAGTGCAGACCTTCCATTGCATGCGCGATATCCTGTAAGTGAATTGTTGAAGAGAACAGGACGTTGCTGTGTTATCACAACAACAATGATAAAATGAGCAATCACAAAGCTGTAGGAAAACTGTCTGAATTATGTCCCTCTCTTGCAGCCCCTTGATGACAGTGGCTATTCAGAAGTGGAATTTGGTGAACCTGAAATGTTCCTGCGCTGCAGCATGGAAGAAAATGGGGACCATGAGAGCTGCCTACTTATGCCAACCAATGACAGGACAGGATCTAGAACTGACAAAGTCGTGTGGAGAATACCTTCAGGAATAAGGGCACATGCTGGCATTGTATCTGCTGTAACTTTTCTTGCAGCCTCTATATCTACGCTTTTAATCGTCCTAACATCCATCTTTTATTCTGATAGTAAATTGTGCAACAATCTGAAAGAATCGTAGTTTTGTTATATACTCTTGCCGTGAACAAAATTTTGTGTAAAGCTTTGTGGAGCAACAACTATCTGCTTGGAATATCCTGTCAAGGAATGCCTGGAATGACGTACTTGCTGTGTTGCTTGCCCGAATAGGCGCATGCCCATTGCCAAAAACTGTTACTGTACTGACCAATTCATTTTAGAAAAACAGGTCAAAAAGCAAGGGTCCTTGCACGTGTTTTTATAAATTATAACATCCGCTAGCGACTCTTTAACACCGCATTGTCATCCACTTATATTTCTGGGAAAAACATTTATCTGCTTTTTCATAATTTACTTAAAAATCCCATGACGAAGTAATTGTGCTTATTTTTGCTTCAAATAACTACAGAGAAGAGTATCTCATTTTTCATACATTGGTTGTTGGTTGATAATACCACCTGCCAAGAGATAACCAGGTTTCATTCTACTCGACCTTTAACGCCGGTTGTGCAACTAATGCGGAGGCAATTCAGATAAAGGACACCAAGGTTTCTGCCTTTTCCCATCGTTTTCCCGGGGACCGGCCTTCACCCTGACAGGTCAGAGAAGACCCCAAGAACCAACAAGCAACCTGGGCCTCATCTTCCTCCCTAAGACAGGTTTTTCCCACGATACGAAGTCCCCCTCTCATCGAAAGTTGTATCATTATCACTCTCTACCTTACCTAGTGGCCCGATGGCTTTGGATAGACTCTTTTTCACGCATTATCCATGTCACTTGACCAGGTTTCGTCTCTGTTTTTTTGGTTTTTTTAATCTCTTTTTCCCAATCGGAAGTTGACTATGGAAACCCCTCCAACCGAAAGAGCAGCCAAACTTCACGATGACTCCTTGTGTCAAGACAACGAATGATACGGGAGAGTTCTCGCCACGAACCGCTTCTTCAACTTCCTGAGGCCACTTATTTCGCTGCTGCATTAGCATGCATTGAAACCCCACCCTCATCATCAAACGGACCTCTTTCGTGCCAGATGATCTACGAAGTAGTTGGAATAATATTCCAAGTCAGGAAAGTGGGATTTCAATTTTCAAAGACAGTTGCACATGGTTCAAACTTCAACGCGTAGCTCCACTATAAGGACATTCTGATCCTATAAAACCAAAATTTCTTTGCAAACACCACCGGTTGAATAAATTCACAAGACAACAATGACTGAAGATCCGAGAATTACCACATTAGATAAATTTTGACACAAGGCAAATCAAGACTGCTGATATCTAAAAGCGCACCTTTGCCACTTGATGATAAATTGATAATATATTTACCCTATTGCAAAAAGAAGCAAGCCAGTGAAGATGCACTAATGATGTGAAAAATTGTAGGAAGAAGGTTATAAGCCAAATGCTTGGAAAGAAAAGAATGGATGTTATGTTTATTAATATTACTATAAAACTCGAAACAATTGAACAAACAGTCACACACCCTTGTAAACCCGAGTCAGCGGAAAATAGAAACAGACAGGAATCCCACCCAGACAAAGCAGCCCAAAATGATCATCTGCAGCCATCATACAAATATATACCACCTCTGACTAGCAGTGAGAAAATCCAGTCAGTCACCATGTCTTGTTAAAGAACATAACCAAGGAACTAGCATAGACATTACTATCTTGTTGCCAAGCAGCTCTTGAAACAGTTCAAGGATTCTATAAAGATTTTTTTTGGATTAGGCTGCAAGTACTACGATCACAATGAGAATCACAATCCCGAATATCACCATGAGCAAGCAGGTCTGCATTAAATACATGAGGGTTAGTTGTGAATACAATACAATACAATAAATCATAGAGAATCAACATCCAGAATGAAATTCGCCTCCTTGAAACAAGGGCAATATACAGTTTCTTTCATCGATATTCAATAGAATAATTTGCATCAAAGAAGCAGCTCATATTCTTAAATAATGAAAATGAAAACGCATTTGAAAATGCAAATGGCATTTAGATGACAAGCCCCTGATAGGACAATCTGGGAGTGTCCAATTTAATCAAAAAACATAAAGAACAAAAACAGAAGAAAAAGGAGGTGTCCAACCTAGCCATGTCAGCAGTCCATAACTTACTTTAGTCACAAAAACAAACACCACCACCACCAGCAACAATAATGACAATAATAATCAAAATGGGAATAAATAAATGAGATGCCATAAATTACCAGAGATGAATTTGATCTTTGAGTCTTCGCAGCTTTCACGAGTTGGGATGTTCCCTGTGATGTTGCAGCCTGGGCACTTTCGATATGGGAGCCTATATCATCTGTAACAAACCCAGAAAAAGGGAAGTTCAATAATAATGATAAACTAAAATATATAGAGCTAGTTATCTGTACGCAGGCAAGATTGGGGGAAAAAAAGCCGAGATAAAACTTGCCAATCATAGCTCCTTGTTCATGGACAAGGACAGCGAGGTCTTTAAAAATCTCATTCACCTCACCAATTTGCTGCTGAATTTCATGTATTCCCTGTTCTCTCTCCTCAATAATAGCCTCATTGAAGACAATCTCATTGTCCAGTAGTACGACCTCCTGTCTGCATCAAAATTCAATTCAAAGCTCAGAATTCTTTCTCTTTTCTTTTCAGGTCAATTAAAAGCTAAGTACATAGCAAGTTGTGCGACAGGCTTTCAACAAAAAGAAAGGAAAGGTCCTACTTTTAAAAGTCTGTCTCGGGCAACCTCTGAAGTGTAATCAGAGGCAACTCTTGTATACAGTTTTTCTGAAGAGTATATGATTCAACTGTTAAGTTACAAACTGATTTCTTATCTAGATGATCAGGCACAGAGGCAAACCATTAATCAATCCTATTGCAAATTACGAGATAAAAAATTCCTACACTCATTTTTGTACCAAAAATCCTCTCCATGCATGATATCCCTTCAGTCCTACAGAGTTATGAATCAAAAATAAAAATAAAAAATGAATGCAGCAAAACTATGACCAGAAGTTTTTTGAAAAAACCTATAAATGTTACATGCTCAACACAATGAACAAGGAATTGTGATAGAAAAGAAACATTACCTGATAAATTTCTCTTACAGTTAGGACAAGTAAATGAAAAGGTCATTGGTAGCCTATGTTAGTGAGAAGATCTCACCTTCTCGACTCCACAAGGAGGGCGCGCTGCTCTGGACTTTTATCAAAACTTACATTTACCTCGCTGGCTGTGTAGCTGCAAAGAATATGAACAAACACAAACTGTTAGAAGAATATACAAATATCAAAGCTTTTTTGTATTATCAAAACAAACTGTTCATTATATCAAAGAAACAAACAGAATCTCAAATCCAACAAACTATCTATTAAGGTATCCTAAAACAATCACCTGGAAGGAAGGACTGCTTGGGGAACAAAAGGAGCGTATGCAGTTTCCCTCTCAGCTGCAAGTCGCTGAGCCTTCTGAAATTCTTTCAAGACTGCTTGAAAATCTTTTGCTAATTTAGCGTCAGCAATCTTTTTGCTTTGCTGCAATTACAACAAGAAAAAAGAAGAGGCAATCCAAATGTTGATTTTCTCGAACATTAAGGTTGAATAACATGTCCAACCAGTTGAGAAAGGTTAGTAATTCAGGGGTGGAATTGATGTGGTTCCAATGAGATCTTGAGGGATTACTGAATCAGAAGGGTATCTGGAAAAGTACTAATTTAAGTACACAGTATAGAACAAGAAGCAAACATACACTGACTCCAGCATAATGATCTGTTTCGCTAGCTTGTTTAAGTCTGGCTGAAGTATCCTTCACCAATTGCCCAATATGTAGCCTTGTTCTATGCCTGTCATGCAAGAAAAATCAATACAATGACAGCTCAAAATGGAGGTTCGTTACAATGGTATTTGACCGATACCATTCCAAAAAAAAAAGGGGGAGCGAGGAACAGCAAACCATTAAATTCTGGCATTTTTCTGTGAAAAATAAATTATTGAGTCTCACGCATATTTTAATGTTCTGAGCAAGAGAGAACAAACACTACTGTCAACAAGTTTTCAAAAAACCCAAAAAGAGGTCAGTACAATTAAGTCCTGAATAGAATTTAGGTGAGAAGTTCTCACAATATAATGTTGAAAGTTCTTTTCTAATGAGTCATAAGAGTAGTCTCAAATGTGGCTGAAAAGAAAGTAACTATTATCCAAGCCCAACTCATGTGTACCCTACGTTCTTTCTAATCTATTAACTATTTCTCTGTCACTGCTCAGATATGCTGCATTTCTCCTCAGGGAAAATACAGACAGATTTTATCAGTTGCATAAATTCTGGAAAACCAAAAAACAAACTCACATAAGTACCAGGATAGAGATTTTTTTAGCATTGCTAGCAACTAAAGGGTATTGTGATTATGCTATCATGCACACAGGCATCCCTCGCACATGGCCCAGATTGGGTAATCGGAACAACCAGAATTGTGTTTAGTGTTGTTTCCCAAAACTTTTAGAGTAATGATAGACAAAATAACGATCATGCCGATTGAGTGATGTAGCTATTTGCAATAAGAATTCCCTATGTGGTACATTCCACATCAGATAGGAAATAAATGTTTGTAAAATTGTTTAAAAAAAATAAAAATTATTGTGGTAAACGATGGTCATATTGCCATAACAACAATAAACTGCCGTGTAGTGCAACAATCGTCTCCTTATATTTCATTAGAAAACAACAGTGTTCTAACCCTGTTCATTTTCAGACGCCTGTGATTTAATTTCAGCTCTGTAAACACAATAAAATCACTTCAATAATACCATCCAAACAGCAAAATTACACAACTTCGATAATTTAATTCTAAATAATTATGGAAAATCGACCATAAATCTCGTCATATAGTCAAAATGACAAACGAAGAAACTCAAAACGGCAACAAAATAAAAATAAACTTACAGCTTCTCCCGGAGCTCAGGCGTGTCTTTAGGAGTCCCGAGGGTATTAACAAGACGCTGAAAAGTGGAAACGGCGGTATTGATCTGGAAGATTCCAGAAGCAACCGCTTGCGTGGCATCTTGTTTCCCGTTGATCAGTTCTCTCCTTGAAGATGCCAAGGGTCGCCCTGCCTCCAGATCTTGAAAGCTCATTATTATTATATTATTTTAATTCGATTAAATTAAAATTTAATCGAACTGTTGATTGAAAATCCCTAACCCCAACCAGCAGTTTCTCGAGAGATAACGAGGGGATTTTCCCGAGAAAGGGGAGAGAAGCGGGTTGTTTGGATACAGTTGTAAGAATCGATTAAGGTAAATGAAAAAAGAAGAAGAAGAAGAAGATGAGAAGCTAATAACACGGCGTGGATTGAGAAAATTGTTTTGATGATTTTAGAGAGACAAACAGAGAGAGAGAGAGAGAGAGAGAGAAGGGACAGAGAAAGGAAGATTAGAATGATGATGTATGTATGTTTTCTGGGGTTTCGGGTGGGGATATGAATATTCGGTGCCGGGCACGTTGATGTGGATCCCTGAATGAGGGACACGTGGGAGAGAGCGATTGGTCAGGGAAAAACAATGGCTTCGCGTGTTGGTGGTGGTGATGTGGTGCTAGTATGTGTTTAATTTAAAATATTAGGGGTGGGATGGGAGGTTTTTTTGGTCGGAGAAAGCAACAGAAGCTTATGGATTAAAGAGGGGGTGGGGGTATGAACAGAGACTACGGCACTACTTCTTTAAGAAATATTCGTTTTTTAAAACCAAAAATTGAGGTGGTCGTTGTGCGTTTAATTTATTGATCTG
>Ga0325410_1007910_pt1 | contig 11574 bp, 15 predicted proteins | sample PopdelMetagenome_16_FD_206182 | JGI IMG/M metagenome (GOLD analysis project Ga0325410, IMG submission 206182) | Populus deltoides microbial communities from Bellville, Georgia, United States - Xylem-PdIQD-R3 | ecosystem: Host-associated > Plants > Phyllosphere > Stem > Wood/Secondary xylem... | reverse complement strand
ACAAATCTGATTCTAGCATATTTAGCATGATAATTTTTGGATTTTTATTATTTTTATTATTTTCTTCTTAGTTTTTGGGTTATTATTACTTATTTGAGTCAATTGTAAGTGGGCTTCATATAAGTCCACCTAAGGGGGGTCCATTAGGGTTTCTTTAAGTCTATAGTCAATAACGGCATAACCAAACATGTAAGGTTACGCAATTTTCAGATCAATAAACTTCTTTGCTGCACTTATTGTGTGTTGGTGGGATAATCTCCCTTCCTTGGTTCTCTAAAGAACTGAAAACAACTTATCGAAGAACAACTATTTTCGTGGCGTCATCCTTATACTTCGTTGGGTGGGGGTCTCCGTTTCCAATAGTGCTGGTGCTTAGGTACAAGTTATCTTTGTGTCACACTTCAATCAAACCTGATTTACTTGGCTTTCCGGGAATTGGTGTCTTTGTATGTGGGTTACGTGACCACGTGAGCACGAGGTTCGCATCATTTGGTATCAGAGCTTGGCTCCATTAATTAGGTTATATCTTTTTGAATTTTTGTTCTTGTTGTTTCCGCAAAAAAAATTCCTTAGTATCCAATTTCTTCTTCTCCTTGAATTTGCAGCATATAAAAAAAATTGTTATTTCATTCTATTATTGTTCAAAATATATCAATGGCATCAAAAACAAAAAATAAGAGAGAAAAGAGAAAATCAAAAATTAAATTGTTCAAAAACACATTTATTGGATTCTGCCGCAGAAAACTAAACAAGAGAAAATTCAATCCAATCAACTCAGAATTAGCTCAAATTTGATACTCTAATTAATGGAGTCCTAATCACACCACATATAAAATTTGGGGTCAATTGAATATTGTTTGCTTGGGGTTTCAAATTCGGATCTAATCAGGTCTAATTCATAACGTTTTTGCGTCAGTATATCAAACATTGTCGTAAATTGCTAAAACTTTATATTCTGTCTATTTGGATTGATATCACACTATATCTGAAATGTTAACTCAATTGGAAATTATTTACTTTAGGTTCCAGATTCGGACTTAACTCGTCGTAAACGAGTTTATTTTGCGTCAACTTTTGAAATTTGCTTGCTTTCTGTTGTTTTCATTTCTTGCAGTTTATTTTCATCATAACCAACATATTTGGGTGTTGTTTCATGATTTTGCATATTTTTTGTTTCTATTTTTATTCGAGTCTTCAGTTTCGTTCATATTTCGGATACTCTCTTACTACTCGCGAGACTATCATTGCAGTTTTGTTTTGCTTGTTTTCTAGTTTTTATTGCTTCTTGAGTCTTATATATATTTAGATTGCGCTGTCAAGTTAGTGTTGTTTTCTAGTTTTTGCAAGTACTATCATGTCTGATCAAAACAACACACCACCCAATCCCGAGGGAGAACTTACGTTCCAAATGCAAGCCATGATGCAAATGATGGAGAGGATGAATTTTGTGATGGGAAATGTGTGTGACAGACTTGATAGGGTGGAGAAACATGGTAACGAGGCTGGTACAAGCACCCAAAATGTGAGGAAGCTTGGGGCTGAATCGAAAGCAAACAATGGCAGTAGGGTCGAAAGGCCAATGTGGGCTGATTATGAGGATTTTGAGGAGGCGGTTGATGATATTGGTGATGGTGGTTTTGAGGATGAGGCCATAGGCCATCGGGAAGGTTTTCGGCAGCCTAGAAACCGAAGGGATTATGGGAATAGAACTAGGGGCCAATTCGGCCAAACGAAAATTTTCCATAGTGTTGGGGGACATGCTAATTTAGATGGTGATTTGGATGCTATCAAACTGAAAATACCTTCTTTTCAAGATAAAAACGATCCCGAGGCATATTTGGAGTGGGAGAAAAAAGTGGATTGGATTTTTTATTGCCATAACTATTCGGAGGCGAAGAAAGTGAAATTAGTAGTTATCGAATTCACAGATTATGCATTGATTTGGTGGGATCAGAATGTTATTATAGAAGGAGTGGAGAGAGGCCGGTAGCGTCGTGGGAGGAGATGAAAGTGTTGATGAGAAGGTGATTTGTGCCTAACCACTATTATAGCGATTTGTATCTGAAATTGTAGGGTTTGAATCAAGGTTCTAGGTCCGTGGATGAGTATTTCAAGGAGATGGAGATTGCCATGATTTGGGCCAATGTGATTGAGGATCAGGAAGCTACTATGACTAGATTTCTAAATGGGCTGAATAGGAACATTGCGAATGTTGCAGAATTACAACATTGTGTGAAATTGGAGGACATGGTCTATATGGCAACGAAGGTGGAGAGGCAACTAAAGAGAAGGGGCAGTACACGTTTTCAGACCAATTCGGCTTCATCTTCCTTAACATGCTGGCCGAATTTGAAGAGAGAGGGGGTTGTCCAACCAAAGCCTTATGCAAAGGCCAAACCACCTAATGCCAAAAAGGATACTCATACGGATGGGAAAGGTAAATCTGAATCTCAACCTACTCGTGATAGAGATATTAAATGCTTTAAGTGTTTAGGGAAGGGGCACATTGCATCTCAGTGTCCAAACCGAAGAGTTCAGCTTACAAGAGACAATAGGGAGGTTGAATCTGAAAGTGAAGAGATGCCACTTTTGGTGGATTGTAGTGATGAGGAGATTGCATATCCTATTGAGGGGGAGGCCTTAGTTATAAGGCGTGCGCTGAACATACAAATCAATGAAGATGATGTAGATCAGCAACGGGAAAATATATTTCACACTTGATGTCACATCCAAAACAAGGTATGTAGCATGATAATTGATGGAGGTAGTTGTGCTAATGTTGCTAGTGATACTCTTGTGAAGAAATTGAATCCGAGTTGTCTTAAGCATCCTAGGCCTTATAGATTGCAATGGTTGAATGATTGTGGTGAAGTGAGGGTTACTAAGCAGGTTTTGATTGTGTTTGCTATTAGAAAGTATTCCGATGAGATTTTGTGTGATGTAGTCCCAATGCATGCTAGTCACCTACTTTTGGGGCGTCCATGGCAGTTTGATCGGAAAGCGATTCATGATGGGTTTAGAAATAGGTTCACTATTGTAAAGGATGGTAAAACCATCACTTTTGTACCTCTTTCTCCAAAACAAGTGTATGATGATCAAATAAAATTAAAAAAGGAATGTGAGGATGGGAAGAGATAAAATTCACGTGAGGACAATGGTGAGAGAAAACCATCAGATTCGGCTAAACCTAAATAATCATTAATTAAACCAGTTGAGAGTGGAGGTAAAAACCGAGGAGTGAAGAAAGTAAGCTTGTGTGATGATAATAGTATGGAAAAATTAAAGAAACAACCTAATTTTTATGTAAAAGGATCTGAAATCAGATCTGCATTTTCACTAATAAGCCAATGATCTTACTTGTGTATAAGGAGGCTTATTTTAACACTAATGATCTTGATTCTGCTATTCCTAGTGTGGCTGTTTCTTTGACGCAGGAGTTTGATGATATATTCCCTGAAGACATCCCTAATGGATTACCACCACTAAGGGGGATTGAACATCAAATTGATCTTGTGCCAGGAGCTTTAATTCCTAACCGTCCAGCCTATAGAAGCAACCCCGAGGAGACGAAGGAGCTTCAAAGGCAAGTAGATGAGTTGATGATGAAGGGGTACATTCATGAGAGTATGAGTCCTTGTGCTATGCCAGTGTTACTTGTGCCTAAAAGGGATGGAACATGGAGGATGTGTGTCGATTGTTATGCAGTCAATAACATAACAGTAAAGTATCGACGTCCTATTCCTAGGCTTGATGACATACTAGATGAGTTACATGGATCATGTATTTTCTCTAAGATTGACTTAAAAAGTGGGTACCATCAAATTAGGATGAAAGAGGGTGATGAGTGGAAAACTGCATTTAAGACTAAGCATGGTTTGTATGACTGGTTAGTCATGCCGTTTGGACTTACAAATGCGCCTAGCATGTTTATGCGTTTATTGAATCATGTATTGCATGCGTTTATAGGTAAGTTTGTTGTTGTGTATTTTGATGACATTTTGATCTATAGCAAGAACTTAAATGAGCATCTTGATCATTTGCGTAATGTACTTACTGTGTTGCGTAGTGAGCAATTATATGCTAATCTTAAGAAGTGTCCCTTTTGCATAGAAAAAATTGTGTTTCTTGGTTATGTCGTAACTGTGCAGGGTATCGAGATGGACGAGGAGAAAGTTAAGGCCATTCGGGATTGGCCTACACCAAAATCGGTAAGTGAGGTAAGGAGTTTTCATGGACTTGCTACTTTTTATAGAAGATTTGTGAAGGAATTTAGTACTATTGTTGCACCTTTAACTGAAATTATGAAAAAGTCTGTTGGATTCAAATGGAATGATGAACAGGATGAGGCTTTTAATTTGTTGAAAGATAAACTTTGTTCGGCGCCTGTTTTTAACTTTGCCAGAGTTTACGAGAGCTTTTGAAGTTGAATGTGATGTGTTAGGTATTAGTATAGGAGCTGTGTTAATGCAGGATAGGAAGTCATTGCCTATTTCAGCGAAAAACTTAATGGGGCAGCCTTGAATTACCCTACATATGACAAGGAGCTCTATGCCTTGGTAAGAACTTTAGACACGTGGTGACATTACCTGTGGCCCAACGAGTTTGTGATACATTCTGATCATGAATCATTGAAGCACTTGAAAGGGCAAGGTAAGTTGAGTAGGAGACATGCCAAATGGATTGAATTTATTGAAACCTTTCCGTATGTGATCAAGTATAAACAAGGGAAAGAAAACATTGTGGCTGATGCACTTTCGCGCAGGTATGTTCTTTTATCTACTTTGGATGCTAGATTTCTAGGATTTGAACACATAAAAGAATTGTACAAGGATGATAGTGATTTTGCTAATGTTTACGATGCTTGCGAAACTTCGGCTTTTGGAAATTTTTATAGACTTGATGGATATTTGTTTAAAGAGAGTTGTTTGTGTGTTCCATTAAGTTCTATGCGCGAATTGCTTGTACATGAAGCACATGGAGGCGGGTTGATGGGGCATTTTGGTGTTGTTAAGACTTTGGATGTGTTGCATGAGCATTTTTATTGGCCTAAAATGAAAAAAGATGTGCAACGCATGTGAGGAAATTTATTTTCTTGTTTGGCCAAGTTAAACAAGGAAATCCAAGCTAATCAAGGAAATCAAGGGGGGCAGCAACACAAATTTTTCAAATTAGATTTTTTCTAGTTTATTTAAGACTTCTTAAGGGTGACAAATCTGATTCTAGCATATTTAGCATGATAATTTTTGGATTTTTATTATTTTTATTATTTTCTTCTTAGTTTTTGGGTTATTATTACTTATTTGAGTCAATTGTAAGTGGGCTTCATGTAAGTCCACCTATGAGGGGTCCATTAGGGTTTCTTTAAGTCTATAGTCAGTATAAATAATGACATAACCAAACATGTAAGGTTACGCAATTTTCAGATCAATAAACTTCTTTGCTGCCCTTATTGTGTGTTGGTGGGATAATCTCCCTTCCTTGGTTCTCTAAAGAACTGAAAACAACGTATCGAAGAACAACTGTCTTCGTGGCGTCATCCTTATACTTCTCGTTCGCGAATCAATATTCGTTAGGTGGGGGTCTCCGTTTCCAATAGTGCTGCCTAGGTACAAGTTATCTTTGTGTCACACTTCTATCAAACCTAATTTACTTGGCTTTCTGGGAATTGGTGTCTTTGTGTGTGGGTTGCGTGACCACGTGATCACGAGGTTCGCATCAGTACTTGTGCCTAAAAAAGATGGAACATGGAGGATGTGTGTGTCATGTCATGTCGTCAACAACATAACGGTAAAGTACCCCTATTCCTAGGCTTGATAACATGCTAGGTGAGTTACATGGATTATATATTTTCTTTAAAATTGACGTAAAGAGTGGGTACCATTAGATTAAGATGAAAGAAAGTGATGAGTGGAAAACTACATTTAAGACTAAGCATGATTTGTATGAATGGTTAGTCGTTTGGACTTGCAAATGCGCCTGAGAAGTTTATGTATTTAATGAATCATGTATTGCGTGCATTTATAGGAAAGTTTGTTGTTGTGTATTTTGATGACTTTTTGATCTATAACAAGAACTTAAATGAGCATATTAATCATTTGCGTAATGTACTGAGTGTATTGCGTAGTGAGCATTTATAGGTAAGTTTTCTTTCCTTGTTGTAGCTAGGATGAATGAGGAATCCTTGTAAGAAAAGGATTCTGAAACATTTATGAATCCTTGTCACACTTGGAAACTATATTACAGTCCATTAAAGATCCTTGTAAACCTAGGAGATTCCCAAAACAAGCTATCATATCCTTGTAGGAAAAGAATCCTAGCCAAATAGGAAGTCCACAAGTCAAAAGGAAGTAAATACAAAATTCATACAGCCTCTATTTACCAGTATTGCAATGCCTTTCCAAACTCCGATTGACTTGAACATTTAGCCCAAGGTAGAACAACATGTTAGGCAACTCCATGTAAAATTTCAGCCCAATCCAATTGTTGGATTAAGAATTATGATTGTTGCTGTGAAACTAGACAGCTGTGCATTTTACATCAGAATCCACATCTGACTGTTTTTTTATTGCCCGAATTGTATCACAGGTAAGGAGTATTCATGGAATTGGATTACCCTACATATGACAAGGAGCTCTATGCCGTAAGAACTTTAGAGATGTGGTAGAATTACCTATGGCCCAAGGAGTTTATGATACATTCAGATCATGAATTATTGAAGCACTTGAAAGGGCAAGGTAAGTTGAGTAGGGAACATGCTAAATGGGTTGAATTTATTAAAACCTTTTTGCATGTGATCAATTATAAGCAAGGAAAAGAAGCTTGAGAGATTTCCAGCCCATAGGAAATCAATGCTACAACCACGAGGAGATGGGCCATTTCAGATCCTTGAGAGGATCAATGACAATGCTTATAAGGTTGATTTGTCAGGTGAGTATGGTGTTAGTGCTACCTTTAATGTTTCTGATTTTACCCTGTTTGATGTAGGTGATGGTTTGAGGTCAAATCCTTTTGAAGAGAGGGGATGATGAGGATAAACCCAAAACCATGTGTAATCATGCCAACCACCCATTGGAGGTGCCAATTGGGCCAATTACAAGAGGTAGGGCAAAGAAGCTTAAAGAAGCATTGAATGGGCTTGTTCAGAACTTGATTTACTTGGCTTTCTAGGAATTGTTGTGTTTGCGTGTAGGCTACGTGACCACATGATCACGAGGCTCACATCAGCTAGGCTCTGAAACAAGGTCATATCCTTAGTTATTTTCATTTTTTTTAGTGTTCCTTTAAGTTTTTCAGTGTTTGTGTCCTTCATCTTCTTCTTTGTGTCTGTGTCATCTAAGAAAAAAAAAGTGTTATATTTCATCTTGTTGCTGTCTATAATCATATCAGTGACATATAAAAAGAGAGAGAGAGAGAAAGAAAGAGATTAGATGAAATTTGAAGGATGATTTAATTCTATGTAGAAACACAAATCTTAGTGAACCATAACCAAAACACCTTAGAATCAATTCGAACTTCAAATTCTGTCTACCGGGGGTGAGATCGCACCATATATTGAATTTTGACTTATTTTGATATCGTTTACTTGAGATTTTGAGATTTTAATTCGAGGTTCAATTATATCGCAGAAACACAAGTCTTTGTGAACCATAGGCAAACCACCTCAGAATCAATTGAAACTCCATATTATGTGCATTGGGGGTGAAAGTGCACCACATATAAAATTTGGGTTTATTTTAATTTCGTTTGAAGTTTTAATTCGAGGTTTCATTCTGCCGCAAACTGATCATACAAGGGGTTTGAATATCTAGACATAGGAGAACGACCTATAAATAGAGATTTTTTGTTTTTTTTTTGTATCAAAATACTAAATATTGAAATTGAGGTCATTTTGAGATCGTTTTGTTTAGGTTCTAGAATCGGGTTTTGTCTTGCCGTAACGGGTTTGTTTTGCGTTATCTTTCAAAACTTGTTTTGTTCTGTTGATTTTGTTCCTGCCAGTATATTATCATCATATTTGAGATATTTGGCTGTTGTATGAATCATTTTCATCACTTTCACAGTTGTTTGTTTTCAATCAGTTCTGGTCCAAACCAAAATCAGATTTGTAATTTCGAGTCTAAATCAGTGTTCTTTCTGTTGTAAACTCTATTCTTGATGTGTCTTTGTCTTCTTCTATTTTTTCTATTTGTGTCATGTATTCTATTTTTGGTAAGTTGACGTATGTATTAAAAGAAAAAGATACAGAGATTATAAGGGGCATATCCCAGATTTACAATGAGAACAAAAACATAAAACAACAGATAGCTACAGGCTAGCCACAAAACAAAAAACTAAGATCTCACTAGATTCGTTAGGGAAACCAATACAACCAGCTAACTATCAAATTAAGAATCTATGTTATTAACCCTCCAAGCTCTTTGGATCGTTTTGTTTTTATTTGTTGGTAGGACGTTCCTCATCAAATCAAGCTTATCGCGAATGATACATTCGATTTGATTAAAAACCAAATTCAAAGTTCTAGACATTCCAGCAAAAATCCTTGCATTCCGTTCTTGCCATACATGATACACTGTAGCTGCGAAACTCAGTTTATGAGAAAAATTGATGAAACTCTTGCCCTGCCAAGTGATAGTGGCCCATCAAATCCATTCATCCCAACCTTTTGTCATTCTTGGAATGCCGCATCTGTCACAGACATCCCACCAGATCGCTTTAGTATAGGAGCATTCAAAGAACAAGTGGTTGTGATCTCCATTGGGACCATGTATACCAAACTGATGAAGTCTATCTTGAGTTGTGAGTTTCTGTTGGACAACCATCCATAGAAGAAACGAATGTTTTGAACAGCATTCTTGAACCATACAATGTCATGCCATTCAACCATCTGACAATGAATTCTTAGTTGCTCCCAAGCTACTTTGACCGAGAATCTGTGATTTGGCAAATCCAACCAAACTATCTCATCCTTTTGCCCCATCTTAGGATTAGAATTGGAAGGAATAGCTTCTATAATGGGGTGCCAGCCAATAGCTTGGGTGGTATGAATTTTCCATTCTAAATTATGAATCAGCACATTCACCTTCGCGTTATTTTCCATACCTGAATCATAGATGAATCTTTCCCCGTAAGAATCCGCGAATGGGTTGTGAGGATGCCAATTGTCAAACCATAGAGGGGTTGTCATTCCATCTCCTATGATGTACTTCATCTTCAGCCATGCTAAGGATCTGGAGCTTTAGAATCTTTCCCCAAGCCCAAGAGCGATTCTCTGGCGTCTTGATTGTCCAGAAATTCCTACCTCGCAACAGATTGGATCTGATCCAAGTAGACCAAATTGAGCCATCTAAGTCATTGCACGGGTTCCAAATGTGTTTCAACAAAGCAATCCTGTTCCATTCTGTTATCCTTTTTATTCCTAGCCCCCCCTCCTTTTTTGGAAGACATACCTGATCCCAAGCCACTTTATCCCCAGTAGTTCTCATATCTGAACCTGACCGAAGAAAGGATTTCATAATTTTCTCCACATTTTTAATTACTTGCCCAGGTAAGAGGAAGAGAGATGCCCAATAGCTTGTATGGAAAATAAGACTGAATTAATTAGTTGTACCCGTCCTGCATACGAGAGTGTTCTACAAGTCCAATGTCGAACTTTAAAGGTGTTCGATCCACGAGGCCCTTACAATCGCCTTTAATCTAGACGAGAGAAGAGGTACTCCCATATATTTCATAGGGAGCTCCCCCTCTCTAAACCCAAGAATACAAATAATTTGTTCCCTCTCAGCATTTAACGCATCGCCCAAGAAGATGTCACTTTTGTTTGGATTCGGGTACAGACCTGATAGATCTTGAAACTTTGTGGTGAGCACAGTTTTGATCATATAAATTGAGTTTACATCCCCTTTGCTAAAAATCATCAAGTCGTCAGCAAAACAAAGGTGAGAAATTTTATCCTTCTTGCATCTCCAGTGGAACTTAAATTCTTGATTGGCACTCATCTTGCAGAATAGCCCCGAAAGGATTTCCATACATAGGACAAACAAATATGGGGACAGTGGATCACCTTGTTTAGAGAACTGACATGATGTAACACAAACCATGATCCAATCAATGACTGTTCTTGGGAATCCCAATTTTGTTAATGTAGCTTCAACGAAATCCCACCGAACCAATTCATAGGCCTTCATCAGATCAAAGAACAAAGGAGGATTCTAGCTCAAGGATGCAAAAAACTAAGCCATGGTTTAGGGGTTTTAGAACAAGAAGTTGATAAGTGTAGAAGATTATTATTCTATAATCTTCAAGCTTCATGGGAAAAGGAGGTGCAACACTAAAAAAATGAAAGACAAAGGAGAGCCGCTGTTGTTATCATTCAAAAGTATGTACGTGAGTGGTTAGTACGGCATGCTTATCTAAAATTCTTGGGAGAGATTACTTCCATACAGTGTTGTTGAAGAAAGATGCAGCAATAAAGGAATTCTAAAGGCTTCCACAAGAGGCTAATGAATTCGCTACTAATCCTATTCAAGATTCGAGGGTGAATCTTCTTAAAGAAGGAGGGAATGATATGGTTCAACTTTGTGATACGACCCAAGCAAGGTCAGATTCGGATTTTGGCGTAAATTGTTCTACTATCCAATTTTACGCTATTGAGCATAACGTCAAATCCAACCGTTGGATCAAGCTGAAATGTTACCACAAGATTCCAGAGGTATTTGTCTATGTTGGGGTAAATGTTTACCACAAGACTCCACCCCACCCCAGTATCCCCCTTTTCGTTTGCCCAAATCTCAATTCTCAAATTCTCAACCCTAGCAACTAACACTAGCAGGAAGCAACGCAGCTTGTTCCATAGTGGTTTAATCGTCATTCTCCACTCTCCACTCTCCACAGTGGTTTAATTCTTGCCTAACAGCTGCACTTCCACTTTCCACTCTCCACTCACCAACAACGCAAAGATTAATCTTCGTTTTTTTCTTTACATCGTTTGCCTCTGATCTGATTGTCTCCACTTTCCATGACACTGCAATGAGGCTGAAAAGGAGTGGGAGTGGGGAGGGAAGACAAGAGAAGGAAACCCAACAAATAATTCCTCTTTTGCTTCTTTTATTTATTTGTTAATCTATCAATTCTCCCACCCGCTGGTGTAGCTTCCTTTTAATGTATCATGCAACTTATAGCTCACTACAGTCATGGCATTTTTAATGTGCATTAAACCTAGAACTTAACTTTATAAGAAAGGAAGTGCTAGTTTTATTAGATCTCTTGCATCTGCGTTATTGACACTACCAAATCAATAGAAAAAATCACTCCACTGTTTTCTGATAGGCCATTTGATGATGATTTCTATATGATTTTTTTTCTTCAGAAAACAGGATTCCCTGAATGTTTACTCTACTATCAATGGCCCTTTCTATTTTTCTGGTTAGAATTGATCTAGATGAAATGTAGGTACTTGCAGATTGTTGCACCAGCTGTGCTATGTGTGTTAAATTAGGACAACTTAGACAGCCAGAAGCTTCAGGGATCTCTGCTGAGTTGAAGTCGAAGGCCTGTGCCTTTTATTTCAGATTTTTT
>Ga0325410_1007909_pt1 | contig 11575 bp, 4 predicted proteins | sample PopdelMetagenome_16_FD_206182 | JGI IMG/M metagenome (GOLD analysis project Ga0325410, IMG submission 206182) | Populus deltoides microbial communities from Bellville, Georgia, United States - Xylem-PdIQD-R3 | ecosystem: Host-associated > Plants > Phyllosphere > Stem > Wood/Secondary xylem... | reverse complement strand
CTTTGAACGTGTAATTATTGTGGCAAAACACAGCTCCAATTACACAAAAACAAACGGAGAAAAGGTTCCTGGAGGCATCCAGTGTTCGCCACCATGAGTGATGTATACAATAAACTGGCCCAGAGTAGCTAACGAAGAGAGGACTTATTAAATGGGTGGCATGCTTGCTGCCATGTTAGGGTTGTAACAGATGCAAAAGAAGGCTTTTTATAGAGAGAGAGAACCCCCAGAAAACCAATAGCACTAGCCTATATCTCCTCCCTCAATGACGCAGTCGCATGAAGCCCCATTTCCAAGAAGACATTATCCTACCAGTGGACCCACGATTATGACAATCAAACGGCTGGGAAATGAGTTTGAAAAGAAGTCCAATCGAACGGCTATATATAAATCTATCAAAGGTCTTAATTTGGCCTCAATGAAAGCAACACATACGTACGTACTTCCTCTTGAAACAATCTCCACCAACCAATCAAAAGCCTCTTCTCTTTTCCTTTTACCTTCTCGAAAAAGCTTCGTGCACCGTACTCTCTTATAGAATCTACCCTAATTTAACCCAAGAAGGCAAGCCGACGAACGCACAAAATCCAAACAAGAAGACAAAACAAACCCAACCCTAGTTTTTCTTTACTTTCCTTGTAGGGTTTTGCTGTTTTTTTTGGGTAAAAATCTTGTGGTTGGAAAACCACTCCAAGTTTTATGAGTGGTTGGGCGTGCGTCAACACAAACTGGTAGATTTTGTAAGAGGAAAGGACACTTGTCTATGTGTCACCGACACCTGTTCATCCTGCATGATAGAGAGAGAAAGAAAGCAAGAAAGTGATGCGATCCTATTAAAAGCCAAGCAAGTTTTAGCTCCTATCTACTTCCTTCCTTCTGGTGAAGTGAGTGTGTGGAAGTAAAGAGAAGTTAGAGAGAAGAAACAACAAGGGTTATTTCTTGAATTCCATTTTTGTGGTAATTTTTGTTTAATTATTGCCTGTTTTCTTGGATTTTTGTTATAGATCAAGAGATAGAAACCCTAGTAAGCTTTTTCGAAATTTATGATTTGAGTAAAAACAAAATTGTTTTAAAACAACATCTTCTTTTGTAGATTTACACTTACAATTTACAGTAAAAGAGATGCAATTTGCTTCAGAATTACTCCATTTAAAACTAATTTCATTAGCACTCTTCTCTCTTTTCTCTTCAACGTATACTTGAAATATTTTTTTTTTAAGATAATAACAAATTAATTAATTCCATAAACAATATGTTTTCATCACTTCAAGTTACCTCAAGTGAAATGAATTTTATAATTTTAAATCGTGTTCCAAGCAAATCAAATGAATTCCATCTACTTAAACAGCTGAAAACAATTGGATCCGATCAGGTGCATGTAAATCTCTTAGATTTGTGTTTTAACACCAAAAGGAGAGGTGATCAATGGTAGGTAGATCTTTTGGCAACTTTCCTTAAAAGGGTATCACTTGTTTCTCAGATCTGACTGAATTCTTCTACGCATTTTGTGCTAAATTTCTTTCTTTTCTTTCCATTTTTTGGTAAGCTATATCTTTCACTCATGAACTGATCCAGGAAAAAAAAGGGTTTCGCTTGTTTTTTTTTTTTTTGTATTTTCTTCTTCTGGAAATTAGAAACTGACAGAAGAGAGTGAGCACACAGAGGCATATTTGTATAAATCTATACCATTGCTTTTGCGTGCTCACTTCTCATTCTGTCAGCTTCCAGAGCCGGAATTCGGCCTGTTTTTTGCTCCAGAAATTCCTTTCTTTCTCATCTTTTACGTCTCTTTACAAACCCAAACAAAAAAGGCTCCTGGAAGATGAAGATGGTGGTGTATAGTAGGCAAAAAATGGAGAAGCAGCAGCAAGGTATCCAATTTGTTTTTCGTTTTTTTTTTTTTTTTTTTTTTTTGCGTTTGAATCTTGATTAGTTTCTGATGTATTAAATTATAGTTTAGTATAATAGCGTGGCTTTTGATGGAGTTTAAGCCAGATTACTGTGCAATTTATAGCGGCAAAACACTATGTAGGGTAGTATATATATAGCATGGGACCATTTCATTCACGTTTTCTCTTGCTAATTTTTTCGAGTATCTCTTTGCAAAGCCAAACACCCTCCTTTTCTTTTTCTTTTGCTCTTTCTCTTGCGCATGCGATTATGTTATTATCTACTCGAGATTTGAATCTGATTTGACCTTGTCTTCACCTGAATCTTATCTTATACTGTTTGTGAAAATGGGTTTTCCTTCAAAACCCTAGTCTAGCTACAAATAGGGTTGCTTCTTGTATTAATGGAGAAGGGATTTGTGGTGAGTCGTCTTTTGCTTGCTCTTAGTAAAAACTGATCTGATCATTTTCCATTGGCTCTTGGAAATGGGTTTTGTTTTATAGTTTTCGTCTTTTGATTTGAAGTGCATGTGATGCTCTTAGAACAAAAGAAGAGACATGAAATCTTTAAATTATCGCATGTAGTGATTTCTTTCCAGAAATATGAAATTTCTACATCCATAGTTGCTCCTTGCTGTGCTCTTTTTTTTTTTTAGCTTTTTGCAGATAGGCATGGGATGGTCAACTCATTTATCACGAAGTAGACAAAATCTAGTCAAAACAGGTTAAAGCACTTCAGGTAGCAAGCTTTCAGCATTTATAGCACTGACTTCTATTTATTTTATGCAGTGTTTGGCTTGTAATGTATGTCTTTAATGTGTTATGCTTAGAGTATTTCAATGGTTGCTTAAGGACTATGATTTAAACTTCTAAATGGTTTTATCTATCATATATTCATCTTGTTTTAATTGTGATTCTTGCAGTGCAAATTCGAGCGAAAATCTCACGTGGTCTGTGGTTCCTGGCTTTCAAGTTTTTAAATCATCAACTTTTTTCTTCTATTCTTGATTCACATCAAGATATGTCCCAAGATTCTTGCTGAGAGTAGATCGGAAATGAAGGTGTACTATAAAGCCAAAGAAGGTTCTATATCTTGTGTTCAACTTTATTTTACCCAGTACTCTTGCTAAAATTTAAGTCATGATAATATTTTTCAGATCTTGCATCTTGGTATTCTTTTTGTCTCTTGTTTTCTTCATCCATTCCTAGTTTTATAAACAATCATATAACCTTGATTCATCATCTCTTCTCTATGCTCATGAAAGGGTGCTTAATCCCTAATTTTGTGTTATAATTACAATATACAACATTCTGCTTCTTGTATAATGGCAGGGTCATCACCAAGAGTATGAGAAATGTGATAGTTCTGTGCGTTGACTCGTGGGCCTTCAATTGCTTTAGAGATCTAACGGTAAGGATCCATGGAGTGTCTAATATAATTATAGCTCATTGTTTGACTAGGTACCCATTTTTTATTCAATTCCCTTGAACACTTACATTTTGTTCGTTCTTTGATTTTAAAGTTGATACTGTTCTAGTTGTTCAGTTCATGAAATAATTCGTGTGAAAGCTCTTGTCACCTCTTTCCAACATTTCGATTTGTTCCCAGCATAGACTTCTACCACTTTAAGAATTACATGTGCGTGCATAATCACCTCTTGGACCAGATGCATGATCATCATCGCTTGTTGGGAGAATTTTAGGAGTAATCTGGGGTTTAATTACTCTACCAATATATCTTAGTTGGAAAGCTTGGGGATTTCCTGGAAAGTAAAATGAATTACTCGTTTATGTTGTTGAGGTAGCTGGTGCATAAATTAGGCATTTCAGCCCTTCTCATGATTATATGAATGTGGACATTGTGTTGACACAGATTTCTTTGTCTTCTCTTCTCTTTGTTGTCTTGTTTTTCCTGATACAATGTATGATGAATTTACTTTAAAAAAAATGTAAGGTCCTTGTCGGAAGTTCTTTCTGAGTTGCTAGACTCAAAAATAGCTGAATACATTGTTTGACTGTGGATGCACTTAAACATGAAGTATGCTGATGTTTTGGAGAATTCAAATGTAAAAATTTGAATTCAACCATCATATAATACATTAAGTGATAAAGGAAATGAAGACAAGACTAACCTTTTCTTGTGATGTGGATGGCGTGTGAACCGGTGCTTATAAAATTTATATTTCGTGACACTAGAAAGGATTTCGTAAAGGATAAGGAAAGTGTTTGAAGCAGCAGGAATTTAAAAAGACGTTTAATAATTTTGATATTGTTGCTATCATTAAATTAATAAAGATAAAGAAAATTGCACTCTAGCAATCGTCTATTTTCTATACCATATTGAAAGAGGTGTGTTGCGATCTCATTTTTTTTTCTCGACCTTTCGAAAACAGGTAGCTCGAGGATTTGTATGAATTAACTAGATCATCAGATGGGGAATTGACCAGCCTATCATGGAGGAAAGCCAAAAAAAAGAAGAAGGTGGGGTGGGGGGGTATGGTTTTAGCTAGGAAGGATAAAAGATTAGCTCTGCTGATGATCACATTCAACTTTAGGATTGGTACAAGTAGCCTGAACAGATGACCCTCGTAGCTTTTGTTACTCTTAATTCGAGTAATTAGTGATTTAGACATTGTGTGGCTTCTTATAGTAGCTTGAAGTCAATGAGTGATTTCAAGTCCTCGTTACAGAGAAAAGGCAGAAAAATTATATTTTGCTTTAAGTTTCATAACTTCTACTTATATTTTGTAATTTTAAATTTGAAAATGTGTAACATTCATCTACAAATTTTATATTTTTCTCGGCTTCTACGTTTTTTTTATTTTTAAAAAAGAATACGACAACAGATGTATGATTTTTTATAATATTTCGAGTGGTCAAGGTTAAAATAAAGTTATAGGCAATGGTTATACATGCATGAATAGGATGCATGTCCTAAGGTCTCACTCGGCTTATGGCATCGATCCTAGTGACACCTCAAGACAAGGGAGATTGCTTAAGGTTAGTGATCACACACTTGGACAAGTGAAAATATTTACTTGATAGCTAATCTTGGATTATACATTAGCTTTGCACCTCTTTTATGGGTGATAGGATGTAGTGAAATCTTCACGCACACTTGCAGATACATCGGTGTTGGATGCATGCATAAATCTTAGGACCTTCTGTTTACATGCATGGCACTATTCATGCATGTGTAACACTTAGCCAGAAGCCTTATCTGATCTTAATTACAACATGGCACAAACATAACATAGTGACACGTACATGTGATCTTGTATTCCATTTTTTAGTTGAATTTTACTGAAGTCATTTGATATAATTCTTTTACTTTTCAATCATTGCACTACAAATTTTCTCTGATAATACCTATAAATTCGTACATAATAGTATAGATAAAATTATAAAAAAAGGGTCCCGAATTGATTTGAAGAAGAGCATGACTTAGAAGTCATCATAGATTGTATGAAGGCACCTTCTTCAGGAAATTTCTGTTGATTCTAGCATTTACGAGCCGTGAGTTTATGCACCATGAAATTCTTAAATTTATGATCTCTATACATCTCAATCACTGTTAAATTTTCAAACAAGCTTCTTCTCCACAAAATTCAACTCCGTCAAAGGTTACATGCTCTCTACAGTCCTTAACTGTAGTTCATTGCCATATTCGTCGTCATATTTTCCCATGTTTGCTCCCTATTTATAAAACTCTAAAATTCGGCCTTCACTTGTATGTAGAATCAACAGAGAGCCGGGGAACCTCTGACTTTGTGCCAACTGAATTTGGAATGTTCATTCGGTATCCGAAGGAATTTTAAGGTTAGATTCTCTTTGAGGTATGCTTTCAACATGTTTCATTGATTTCGATTTTCTAATTAATATGAAAAGCTCACAAGGATATAGGGACATGGGTCTCAACAACATTTCAACATATTTTCCTATGTTTGCTGCCTATTAATGCATGTTTTCTAGTGGATTGTAGCAAAATGTATAATACATAAGCATGATATTCTGCTCGAAATGAACATAAGCTGTTATATTCAGTGGATAATTTTGCAATTTCTTGCTGATTTTACACTGCTGCAATGTATTTTGATTATGTGCTGTAGTTGTGTGCATGGTTCTTAGTGAAACCATAATATTATTGTTCTGCCCGAGTACTATTTTGCGATTCTTCGAACCTTCTACATTTATGCTAACTAAGCTTAAAATAAGGTAACAGGTGATGGCATTTATGTGATGATTGCATTCATTCTTATCATCTTAAGTTTTCTTTGACTTTCATTCGAGTACGAATATCGGCTGATTTGTCCCTATCATCATCTTAACAGGCCAACACCATGCTGAAAACGTGGAAAGTTAGGAATTGGTAAATACAAGAGAACCTCTTTGAACTTTCTTTTGGAAAGTTCAAAAACTCTCCTCCGAGTCACTAAGTCCTTTCGTCTCTTTGATTTTCCTTAACCCTATAAAGTGCCTGCATGTGTTAACAAATGGTGAGAGTGACATAAAAAAAAAGGAAGCATAATGGAGCCCCATGGCCCATTGGTGATAGGGGTGCCTGTTTCATGATTAAAAAACTTCCCTGGCTTACCTTATGTACCTGGAGGTACTGTGGAGATGATGCTAGAGGTAATATAACCTAGAAATGTACCTGGAAGCTGGAGTCTCTAATTTTCATTAATAACATTTGATTCTCTTCTCTGGCTTACCTAAGAAAACTAAATGTCGAACAGCTTGTAAGCTAAAAGCATGATCATAGATGGATTTGGTTTGCTTCTAATTACCATAAAGCATGCCAGGTAACACTGTAACATGTAACTAGTTGATGGATTTTTTTTTGTTTGTTCTATAGTTTGTGGGTGGGGGATTGTAATCAGCCATTAAACTCCCAAGGCTTCAACCTTAAGCTCTTTCTCTCAAATCTTCACCTATCTCATTCTTACCTGCATTTTCAAGGTCTTAATCTCTAGAGCGATTTTTGTTCTCGCAGATATCAACAACCAATTTATGAAAATTCAAGAATTGAAGACAATCAATGGAATGCTATTAAATAAATGGCAATGGCTGTTCATGATGTCTAGTCAATTCTGATTGTATCAAATACTAGCAGTCCGGATTAAGCTATAACCAGGCGTACGAGGTAGTGATTGTTGGGGTCAAAGGTTTCCTTGTTTGCAATGTGTTCGTAATCTATGGAATTCGAATTCTATGTTTTTATTAGTCCTAAATTGAATGGTCGCGGGATTGTGATGCCCCAGATCAGCATATAATTTGCAGGAGATGTTAATTCTTAGTTGCTGGCAATTTGACTTGAAATATCAAGGTCTGCTGTTGGTTTTTTCATTTTGAACATTTTTCTCTGGGGGTTGTCAAAAATCTGATGGCTGAAATGAAAGCTCTCTCTCGAAGGCATATGTTAAGAAAAATAAATATTGTCTCCTCCCTGCTTATATCAAAAAGATTATCTTATGCCTACTTCCTGGTCAACTTTTCCTGTCAATTACAGAGAAATTTGTCTAGGGTTTCACTACCTCTACCAACAAGATAACCACAGACCAAAAATAACAGGTGGGTGTCAACACTGAAATCATTTTGAAATAATAGAAAGCAGCAGCAGCAGACATTTTCTCCCATCAACAAATTTCAAGTACATGTTTATCGTTCTATTACGAAAGAGATGGCAAGCAGATATTGATTGCTTACATGAAACTTGCGCAGATACAGGGACTCAAGGTTTCACCAGTGCCCCGGCAAGCATCGGCTTCAAAAGCCTTCAAAGGTCTTGCATGGAAAGGAAGGAGAGATGCATGGAAAAATTACACGCCATTTTTACTAGATCTTGGGGGAAAAAATAACCAGAAATGTGACATACCTTATGTTTTGTAGTGCCTGAGTTTGTTTTGGTGCATAAACTTGTATGGCGATATGTGGAGAAAAAGTGCTATGGCGGGAAAATACAGGGATGATTCCCAAATCCAAACTGTTTTCTTCTTCCAGGAGGTTGTACCGTTATCTGTACTGTTTGCGGGAAGTTCTGTTTTATTGAGAACAGAGCATTACGGTGCTCATGATTTCAAATTTTTTTTTTAAAAAGGGTTTCAACGGACGCACAAATTAGGCTATAAGATATTGTGGGGTCATCATCGGAATAGATAATTATCTTCTCGGGTAGAAAAATAAGGACGACATAAAATGTACGCAACCTCCAAGGATTTTATCAAGTTGTTTTGGTGCAATTTATGAGATTATGACTGGTATTTGACTTTATTGATTGTGATGATTAAAAAGAAAAGCTTGATCACATGGATGAGGGCGTACTTGTTGATCCTGTCGAATTCGTTGGCTTTAACTTTTATGATTTGGAATCTCCATATTTTATAGTTTACTCAAGCTATGGATAGACAAATTTAGAAATATATGACGTGACAAGTTGCTACACAGACCAGGCCAGACACTTGGAAATCAAGTTAAGAGCGCGACAGGGCACATGAAGCAAGGAGACTGCTTGGAAAAATGGGGAAAAAATTTGAAAGTGGATGTCGATGAACAACCTTGCAAATTGCTAAATATACCATGTGCCAAGCTAAAAGAAAAGGAAAAAATTGAGTGTCATAACTCATCAAGATCGTACAGCAATTTTGATTTTATTACAAGTTAAATGTCAAGTGATGATGGCCTTGCAGAGGGAAACTCGCACCACTTCCAGTTGGTCAAGTCCTAGTCAGTCACATCAAGCTTTAATAGTGGTCACTGACTTCTAGAGAGGGCTCCAGCAGCGAAAAGGAGATTCCTACGCGAAAACTGTTCCGAGAATATGGTACAAAGGTTATGTACTGAAAGACCAATATCAAAAGGCACAAATAAGGAAGAAAAATCAAGTCGAAGAATTTGAGCATTTGGACAAGTTACCCTCAAAGTGCTAACAGGAGTAGACTTCGTTGGCAAAGCTTTTAACAATCTCAATCTGTGTGTATGTCCACTTTTGCTGATTACAAGAAACACATACTGTAAATGTCCCCGTAAAAGAAATAGTTAAGAGAAGAGAAACATGTTATGAGCCTACTTCTACAGGAAAACTTACTTTTCTTCTGTCTTTGCGGGCTTTGTGCTTGTAGTTACATCCCATAGTTTTACAGTACAATCAGCCGAACCAGAAGCAAGAAGGGAACTTTCACAACTGACATTAGGACAAGAGAATAGCAGATTGGGTCAGTAATCTAGCAATCAATAAATAGAACTTTATCAAGTCTAAGAAATGCTTTGGAAATCTCGTGAAGTGTCTAGGATTTGCACCTGAAGGCAAGTGACCATACACATGAATGGTGTCCCATCATAGGCGATATGCAGCGGCCACTTGAGAGGTCCCACATCATGATAGTGCCATCTTCATCACCAGATGCCATGTATCGACCATCAGGTGACATGGCCAATGACAAAATCATGCTCCTATGACCAATAAAAATGCGGACACACTCCCCACTCTGTACATCCCACAGTCGAACTGTTTTGTCACTGGAGCCAGTGGCAATGTAATTGCAGTTGGCATGCCATTGCACGCACTGAAATATATGCAATCCAATCAAATATAATTAACATTGCAAAATTAGAAAACAAAAGGAGTAATGCACTTATCTAAATTTGCTGACTTAATATTATACATAAAGCAAGCTCAACATGATAGCTTTGTCCTTGGAGAAAACACCAATTTGTGGAGGGAGGTTGACTTGAAGAAAGAATTTCACCCATTTTGTTCCATTTTAATAACAAGAACGATTTTGTTTTATCCAGATTCCAGACAACCAGACAAATAAATAGAATGCAAAATCTGCTTACATCAACATCAGACAAGTGACCTGCCATTATCCTCAAAGGCTGTATCCTATCCATAGACCAAATCCTTGCTGTGCGATCATGTGAAGCACTGGCAAAATAATGTCCCACGGGACTGAACTGCACACCAATAGATTAGGAAGAATGTATGAGATGCATGACCATGAAGTTTTATGGAAATCTCCGCCATACTCTTCCTCAATTTCATCATGGTCATTAAAAGACAAGGGAAAGAGTAAAACAACAGAATCAAATCAAGATGATGTGCAGAAGGTCCAGTTTATACCTGAACATCCCAGACAGGGTAATTATGGCCTTTGTAGCAAACAAGATTTGCATTGAGTTCTGTGCTCCATAATCGAACTGTAGTAGAGCAGTGTAGTATCATTCCGAAAAGAAAATATACAGTAAAAAAACTATTAACAAAAGAGCATTTATGCATGCAGAAGAAGATAAAAATGAAATGATAATCCAGGAGAATATACCTGTTGTATCTGCTGAAGAAGACAAAATAAAATCCCCAAGGGGGCTGAAAGTGGCTGAATGAACCGGGCCTGAATGACCCTGAAACAAAGTATAAGATCTTTTGCCACTGTTTGGCCCCAATACATGTTCACTCGGAGCAGTATCATTTTCACCCTGCAAAATAGCTGGCAGAAGAAACGTTTTACTGTCATAGGTCCTCTTTGCCCAGAATGTCTTGACATAAAAACTAGCATCTACAATGTACAACCATATCAGAAGGATGAAGAATCCAGGACTATGACTGGCTAACATCTACACTGTTTTCTCATCAAATGTCTCTGTACTTGTTATTTGGGTTGATTACAATTGAAAATTTTTCTGAACAGATAATCGGTGTCCAAAAACGAACAGAATACTTCATCAAATTGTGACGCTGGAACTAATATTTTAGTATTCTATCATTTCAGTATTTATTTTAATAATTATTAGACATGTTCCTATATATGTATAGCTAGGATTATAAGTTTTCTTTATAAGTTCAATCTACAGCTGGGATTAAAGCTTTTATTGTAACCCTACTATAAATAAGCTGTAAAAAAGAATTAATTCAACTAGAGTTTTACCTAAACCCTACTTTTTATATAGAGTTCCAATTTCTATCCTACTTGCTTCTAGCCTTAGTTCTGCAGATTTACTGCTGTTTTCTTCCTAAACTACACCAAAATGTCAGCATTTTATTCTGTCAAGAACACAGTTGAAATTAGTAGTATCCTGAAAGATGATTTGCATTGTACTCAAAAGCAGCTGGTGGAATTGGAAAAATAAGAAATTATCACAGAAACTAATCCCTATTTGGAGAGACTTACAATTGCCAGCTTGCTGTCCAAGCTTTGCCATGTCCCAAACCTGTAAAGGAACAAATCAGAATTAGCAACAGTAGTGGCATCATGGTGGGTGCGGTGCTGAGTTAAGTATGAGAGAAGAACCTTCAGTGAGGAGTCTGAGAATCCACCAGCAACCAAGGATCCATCATGGGATATTGAAGAACAGTTTAAACTGAGAGATCCCAAACAAAATAATGACCAATTGATCATGTAAGAAAATAGAGAAGCTTAATACAAATATACAAGTAATGAAATTACCCATTATGTGTGTTGATAAACGTATAAAAGCTAACAGATGGCAGTGTCGTACTACTCAACTGTACACGGTTTCTCAAGTCCTCAAGAATAGACTGTTCCACTTCAGCTGGCCTGAAGGAATAGTTAATTTATTAATTACTAGAAATTTAGAATGCAGCACTAACTTATGCTAGCAGGAGAATCAATTGCTTATTCCAGCAGGACCTAAGTCATGCAAGAACCTTATGGAAGAAACATGGCATAAAA
>Ga0325410_1007906_pt1 | contig 11575 bp, 9 predicted proteins | sample PopdelMetagenome_16_FD_206182 | JGI IMG/M metagenome (GOLD analysis project Ga0325410, IMG submission 206182) | Populus deltoides microbial communities from Bellville, Georgia, United States - Xylem-PdIQD-R3 | ecosystem: Host-associated > Plants > Phyllosphere > Stem > Wood/Secondary xylem... | reverse complement strand
TGAAGAAGCAAGAGGAAAATTGCCCATATAAATGTCAAAGGGGGTGATTGTTGGGATTTGCCATTATTGGGCAACCTACCCTAAAGAGTAGGGTTACCATTTGTCAATGGTAGTTGCACCCACCATTGACAAATGTATCAACCCATGTGCAACTGTTGTTGTTGAAGAAGAGGAGCCACCATACTTGCCTATTTATAGGCATACATGAGAGAGCACAATGAGCAAGAGAGGGGTGAGAATATGAAGAGTGTAGAGAGCTAAGTGGAGAGCTGCAATAGCAGCAGCCTTGGTGCCATTACAGCAGCTGCAAGTGCAGCAAGAGAGCTGGGAGTTGAGTAAGAGTGAAGTGATCCTCCTCCTCCATGTATTGTGTTGTAATCCTTTCTCTATCTCTAAATAATATGGACTCTCTCCCGTGGATGGAGGCGATTTTACCGAACCACGTTAAATATTGTGTCAGTATGCTTACCCTTCTCTGAGTAAATATCATAACACCACTTGTCTGCGCATGGGGGAGCCGGAATCCCCAACATTCAAGGGCCTCGGCTTAGCTTTCTTTAGCTTGCTACGTACTTGGAGCAAAGCTTCAGCCAGTTACGCTTATGCCTTCCTGTTTTAACTTTATCATTATACTTGATACCACATGCTCTGTTGTTTGAAGAGAAAAAGGAGAAGAAGTAATCATCACTTGGCATTCCCATGTCAGCTGCAGATATTCTTTATTCATTTCCTCATATTGAGGAAACCATGATGATTCTGTAGTCCTCATGTCCCGATGGTTACAACGCAGCAACTTGGATGGTTGTGGCCACTACACCTACTATTGAAGAGAAAATCGGTGAAGATTTTGCTGAATTATACAGAGAATCTAATCAATACAGGTTTCCCAATTGAGGTCTTGTTTAAACACCAGCAAGATCTTGCAAAATACTATATTGTTTATCTACTGATCAGAGCGTTAATTTGCATTCGTGAACCATTTTTTGTTTTATTGCCTCAGGGAGGTGGAAGCTTCAATTATCCATTTCAGTAATCCGCCTACTGGTTCAGAACCTTTGAAGTTTGCCTCAACATATGCTCTAAGGCTCGCAGGCTCAGTTTTTTATTTGCCTTTGGAAACAAAATCTTGTATAGTGGAGAAGTCCACAATACAATGGTGTGAGGCTATTTTTTACTGTATTAGCTGCATCGCTATTAGTCTCGGTATTCTGGGATATTGGTTCAAAAAGGTAAATTCCCGTCCTTATAGTATAATCTTTTTCTGTCGTTTCATATGGATATGCGTTGTTGTGATCCACTCAGTCATGTGTTTATCTTATTTGTTTTATTATTATGAATACCTTCCTCTACCCTTTTAGTCCTTTTGATCACTGCTTTGCCATATTGAATGAAAATGTTAAGTCAGCTCGAAACTACAGAAATTATTCTTGGCTAATGTCAATCTTTCTTGTGCTAAAATTTAAACCCCTGACACATATGACATATCAGCTCATTTTTTAATATTTTTAGCATGCTTTTTGGCAAAAATAACTTTGGTTTTTGGATACAAAACCGTAGCTGTAATTCTAGATAACTTGGACAATGGTTAATACTTCTATCTCGATACCATAAGAGAGAATTGGAAAGAAAAGAGAAGGCCGAAAAAAAGAGAAGACTGCCGTTCTTTTATTTGTTTAGTTATTTGACATCTGCTGGTGTTCGTTATGCAAGTAATCATAGCGCTTAAGATGTCTCATTTCCCTTGTGTTGAGACTCTCAGAATGTTATTAAATCACACCATGCTGATACTTTTGGTAGGGACTCAGCTCAAGCTTTGTTTGTGGTTATGGGAGCACTATATTCTTCATGCATGTTTCTCGGGGTCAGTAACGCTTCCACAGTACATCCAATAGTTTCAATTGAGAGAACTGTTTTCTACAGAGAGAAAGCAGCCGGAATGCACTCTCCATTGTCCTATGCAATGGCCCAGGTGACTGTCACTGTGCTGAAGAAATATATAGCAGCTTCTTTTGGAAAGAGCAGTTGATGAAAAAATTTACAATTCAATGTTCATTTGATGAGGTTTTTATGTACTTTGCTCAAGACCAGGTATTTGTATAATATTCTATTTTGTTTCGTGGATATATAATTTGCCTCTTTTCCTCGATCTCAAGACCAGATACTTTTATATATATAAATATATTTTCGTAAAGACCAATCACATAACATCTCCAAAGTGAAGCAAAGTTACACGGTAGAAAGGACGTAGTTAAGGGACTGGGAAAATAATTTGACTTCACATACATGAGGGGAAAGGAAGTTGAAGGATTTGGGATAAATTCCCATATCCATGAAAACTTCACGGTGTACCTGTTTCCTTTCAGCCACCTTTTATTGTTACTGTCTGCCCCTTTTCAGAGTATTCCAGGATGGTGGATCTGGTTCTATCACGTCTGCCCTATTGCGTGGAATCTGCGGGGTATTATCACTTCTCAGCTAGGTGATGTGGAAACAATAATTGTAGAAGCAGAAAGGATGTAGCTTGATCAGTTTTTAAATTTATTTTTAAAAAAATTATCGATTTGAATTCTATAAATTTTAGAGTAATGGAAAATTTACTTGATCTAATTTTAAAATTGTTAAAAATTTATATTATTGTTAATTTTAAAATCAGCAGAATTAATTAAAATATATGTTGTTAATAATAAATAAAAAAAATTGTAGGAGCAGGGTGTGAATTAGGCCCTGTGAAAAAGTAATTGGATGTTACTTTCGGCTATGGTCCCAGTATGATCGGAGTGTCGGTAGCAGTACTTGTTGGCTTTTATCTCTTCTTCTTTATTATCTTTGCCGTCTCCATTAAAGTCCTCAACTTCCAGAAACGATGAGGACTTTACAATCCAGGAGCTTTTATGGATTGCATAGGCAAGCATCAAAATCATAACAGAAGACAATGTGTAGGAGACTTCAAGTTGAGATCATGGGGTATGCCAAAGGGGCAAAATACCTACCAGGAAGATTTCTCTTTAGTGCTTGATCCCACCAGACTACCTGACCTGGGAATTTTATGACATAAATCTATCAAGGATGTTATCCCCGGTTCTAAAATAATTGTCTTCTGTTCTAGTAACAGGTTGACATATAAGAGATTATGGAAATCATTCTTCATGCTTTACAAATCCAAGTTCAAACTAGCCATAGAAACGGGCAGCGGCTGTCTTACTTTGAACAATTTTTTTCTCCAAAAATAGAGAACTATGACAAAAGATATACGTAGATGTCATGTACAAAATAAAACAGCCGTACGTACTGGTACTTCTACGCAGAATGCTCTATGTCCCTAAAACATGGAGAAGCCAAGCCAGCCAGCGCACCCCCCTGCTTGCTCCGTAAGAGTGGGATTGAACATGAGAAATGAACAATGGGATCTATAATGCAGCTGGCTCTTAACTCTAAGGCATGCAAAATGAGTAAAAACAGGTGGAAATCTGCATAATTTAATCAACTCATATCATATATATGGTATTATCGATATATACATATATATATTTCATGTTCATAAGAGAGAACTATTTAATTCAGTCAGCCAAAAGCCAAACAGCACTTATAAAGGCACTATAATTTTTATTTGCTGTGAGAGCCAACTAGAGGTGCACCACATTCTCTCGTCCATTGTTCAATCCAAATGAAGTCAAGTCAAGGGATCATCTTCTCCTCTCTCATGGAATCAACCCAGTACAAGATTGATTCCAATGTCTTGCATCTCATCGTAAAACCCAATCGGTCAGCTTTCCCTCGGGTTCCTAGCATTTTCATCGGAAAGCGGAACAAGATATCCAAGAATTCCCAGTTAGCCAAATCTTCCATCTCTGTGTGTACCAGGCCTTCCTTCACTACAATTTCTTGCCAGGCCTCCTTCTTGTCACTCATTGCTTTTGCAAACCAAAAGTCGTTTGAAAACATTTCTTCAGGCACTTCTGCTCCAAACTTCTTTCCGAGGACCGGCCAGATCTCCTTCCATGTGAAACTTGGGCCATTAATTGCGTTGAAAGCTTGGCCGTCTGTGGAAGATATTCCATCATCGGTAGCTGCCCAAATGTGTTGTTCAGCTACTAGCCGAGCATCAGAACCATCAATGAACACTTCCTCCCAACACTCCCTAGTCCCTCCAAACACAAAAGGGAGGTTCAGATGTTTGCAAATAGCACCATAGATAGCTAAACAGCCCATGATGTTATACAAAGCCCTGTTGGAGCTCCCCGTCAACAAACCAGGCCTTAGCACAGACCATGCCACTTTACCAGCTAGTCTCTTCTTGAGCAAGTCCTCGAGAACATAATAGAAGTTATAACCTTCACTTGTTCTTGGGCATTCTTCATCGTAGATAGAGACTTGTTTCACATCAAAAGGACCTCTCAATGAGAAATAATGCTTCATTCCTGTTTGGAGTGAAACGTGCTTCAACGCCTTAGATTTGGCGAGGATGACATTCAAGGCATTGGACACCATGGCCTCGTTCTGTTCACAGCATTCTCTGCTATCTAGAGGAAATTCGCCTGTCCAAGTGACCCAAAACATATGAGTCACATCTTGCACCATAGAGAGCTTGTTTTCTGTCTCTTGAGGGTTTAGCAAGTCACATGAGATGAAATGGTAGTTGGGACTTAGGATAGGAAAACTCTCATACCTTCTAGCCACGCCATAAACCTTCCATTTGTTTTTTGAGATTAGCCTTCTGGCTATTTCTCTCCCAACAAGCCCGGTGACCCCAAAAATGATGGCAACACAATCAGCAGCTGCTTCAGCTCCATTATTGGATTCCTCATCTGCCATTTGATATCGTATTGTTAGCTCAGATTTTAGAACCTTGCAGCATCTATAAATAAAGGATTTCTTGTGTCCTCCCGTATGGTAGTTAATGATCCTCTAACAGTGTTTTAGAAGGGCCTGACACCTAATCCGAATCAAACAAGTTGTCCTATTCTTTTGAGGGAGGATATCTGGCAAGGTTTCAAGCTTGCCCATTAAGACTCAATAATTGGTTTATAATATATTGCTACTCAAAATCAAGAAAAGCAAAATCATTATTTAAATAGCTTCCTTTTCATGTCAAGAATACTTTATGTTAAAAATTAACCAAGATCACATGGCGAGTGGCAAATAGTTGCGGCGTCAATGCTTCTAGACCGCCTTGCTTGCCGGCAGATTGTGACCTTTGGCCGTTAATATGCTGGCATTGTGGTTGCAACAAGAGCTTATAATATTATTTCCAAGTTTGTCCATACATGGTTAATTAGGTAGCCCTGGCACTATATTTGGTACTCAGACATGAACGGTTTCAGGACCCCATCTTCTTGATTGATGCAGCTTACTATTTTTTTTCCCTCAATTAATTTTCAACAACACATGAAACACCTTGAATCTCTGTCACCAGGTCCGGAAGAATTGGAGTTTGATTAGACGGTTGAGCTGCTAGTCATCCTGAATTTAGGCTGGGCATAAAGCTGAGATACATTAAAAAAATATCAGGCAGGCCCATCTGGGTTACTTAGTGCACATAACATGTCTAATATGAGCCTTCTCTGGCAAGGGATTAGAAGAATGAGAGAAAAGAAAGAAACAGTCATCTTACATTCTTGTCCACAATTTCCCAAGATGTATCTACTACACTTTAACTGGATGTCCCAAATGAAAGCTACAACAAGCTGGAATTGTGGGTTAAGATTCATGAGCTTTGGATTTGCATGAAGAACTGAATGGTACAAAACCAGACCAGGTTCGTACTCCATAAACAACGAAAAGGGTGCTAATTCTGTCAGTGTATGGGGAATCTGCATCCAAAAACTTGTAATGCTAGTTTACTCCAAGCAAAATGCAGATACAGTTGGATGCATGAATCATGACATATGAGTAATCAATCCACTAATCTATTGTCAACCCTGATATTGCTGTTATTTATGTGCAACTTGGGGTGCAGCATCAATTTGTTCCATGAGTAAACAGTCAAGCTGTCCTGTCAAGTTTATGCCAGCCACTTGAATTTTGATTCCTAGAGTGTCTTGTTAATTAATTAATAGAATACGGGACAGAACTAGAGACAAGAGTCGGACAAAGCCAGAGATAGCCATGATAGTTAAATTTTGAGAAAATTATTCCCTCTCATAATACTTTTGCCCCTGTATTCTTAAAAATTACATACTGTATAGATAACACTTATACTGAGTCAGCCGCACGTGAACTCGTTTAACAAAAAGTTTAAAAATATTATAAAAATTCTATTATAATTAATTTAATGCCAAAATGATTTTATAACACCATTTCTCTTCCTCTTCCCCGATTAAAAAATAACTTGAGTTTTTTGAGGCACAACTACTCTGATATTCAAAGTTGTTTTCTTTATTAACTTGATTATTACATTGCAAGAAGTGAAGACAGATTATTCTCGTAAGCAACATGATACAGTGAATTAAATCAAATACATGGAAAATCACAGCTACTAGGTAAAAAACTATATGCATTTTGACACTGCTTTGTACTTCAACTCAGTACCAAAACATTATTAGGAAGACATAAAGACAGAGCTATAAACAAACTTGTTCCATGAGAAGTTCTGTTTCTTCTCCAGAGCTCCCTTCTAAATCCGAAAAAACCAGTCTCAACTTTTGATGGCCTTGTAACTCGAAAGCTCTCGTTTACCACACCATCCTCTCTTACCAGAATGCCAATGCAGGTGGTTCACAGATGAATTGAAGAACATAAATTGATCTGTGGACCATTCTTTGCTGGGGATCAAGCCCCGCATGTAAATGCAGCTAAGCTGCAAAGAGTCCATTGAATGGTTTGCCTTGCGAGATTTGATCTAAATCAGAGTTGTAGGAAACATTAGCAGTGATCAGTCAATGAATGAAGAAACTTGGATCATTCTATAACATAGATTTTCGCTAGCTAGGAACTTACTCTGAGGAATTTTGTGAACAAAAAAGCACGCAGCAATCACAATGTAGCAAAGGAAAAGAAGCAGTCCTTTCATGTAGTGTGAAGTTCCATCCTGTAAGTAATTAAAATACTACCATAAGAGAATTTACAAACCAACTAAATAATTAATAGCCAATATAACATGCATTAACACTGGTAATTAAGAAAAATATCAGATGACAAAACCTGTAAAGTGAAGGCCGTGATAATTATTGTGAAAGCAAGAGAACCGGTTTCAAGGAGACTGAAATCAAGGTCCATATGGATGTTCATTGTCCACGCAACAACAACACACAAAGGGACCTGAAGCCCACAAAAAAAAAAGAAGAAGAAGAAGTTATCATGATTTCTTTCCAAGGTTAATTTGGCAAAGGATTTTGTTTGCCTGGGATTCTTTAATCTTACCACAAACATTGAAATTTGAGTGGCAGAACCTAGAGCAACACCTAAAGATATGTCCTGCATAACAGCCAGATAATTGGTGTTATTGAAACTTAGCAGGCAACAAAATATAGGAGTAAGACTACTGTCATGGTCTAACATATCATACCAGCTTGTTCTTGAAAGCAAATATGACCGATCCAGCATGTTCTGCAGCATTCCCCACTATTGGCAGCAAAATTATGCTGAGGAAACTGACAGAAATGCCCCAAGAATCTGATGCAGCCTGATTGAGATACATTAAAATTTGAAATCCGCATATTAGAAGATGCTTTAATATTGCTAACAAATAATATTTTAGAAATTCTCAAGTGTAATGTACCTCAATTGTGCCCACAACATACTCAGATAACAAAGCTATGATAATTGTCATGCCAGCCAACCAAGTAAATGCACTCCAAAATCCTATCACCGCCTTTTCTTCCTCCTCATCATCTTCCTGTCATTCAACTTGAACCAGTAAGTTCTATGCATTAATACCAACTTTGGATTATAATTATTTCCTTTTGACCTAATAGAATACTGATCTCATTGAATAAAACATTTTTTAAGTGCTGCAATTATAATGAGCCTCATATAGTTTTTATCTTAAAACTTTTTCGCATCTAGAGTTAATTAATCACCTCTTGAGCATCAAACAGTTGCCTGTGAGTTTTTAGCTGGAAGAAGATATAAGCAACATATGCTATAAGCATAATAATGCTGCTCACTCTGGACAACTCAAGGGTAGAGAAGGCAGTGGCAGTTCCTTCCCCTATGGCATATCTGAACATTAGTGGCAACATGTGGCATAACAACCCCAGTAATAAAAGTAATGAGTTCACATCAGCCTGCTTCTGTTAAAGCCAAAAAAAGAAGAAAAAAAGATTATGAAAAGTATTAGCTAGATCGTATATAATAATTACTTACCCAAGTTGTAAAATTAATTGGATTTGTTCTTGAATTTTGAGTGTGTGTCTTACTCTATCGTATTTCTGTTCCTTTTTTAGGTTGGCTAAGCCTCCGCATAGGAGGGAAGTCCCAAGAACTAGAAGGAGATTTGACAAAATGGAACCCAAAAGAGAATACTTCAAGACATGTATTTTGTTCTGGTAAAGAGCAAGAATTGCTATTATCAACTCGGTTGCATTGCCACATGTTGCATTAAGGAGTCCTCCAACTGCAAATGATCGAATAATCTTCAATTTTCAAATGATGGTGTAAAACCAGAATTAGAAGTAATCTGTGGGCAAATTTAAATTACCTGTTGGACCAGTGAAGTATGCAATTTGTCTGGGATTAATAGCAGCATGAACAACAAAAGTTGAAAATAAAGATTAGTATCAGAACAACCAATGGATAAAATATTCCACAAGTAAGCTTATAAAATTATATGACTATGCTTAGTTACAGACTTACTCAGTGAGGAAGCTGACACGTTCTGCTAGTGGGGTGAGTCCAAGCAAGCTCAAAGCAAATATCCAAGACTACGTGTGGCAGAATAATGCAAATTAAAAAGATATACAACAAGAAATATCGTAATATATTTATTTAATCCATATCTATGATCATCTTCGTTAATTTGGTAATTAAATATGTATACAGGAGTTGCTAAATGTAACAAAATCAATTGTAAATATACAAAGTAAAATCAATGACATGGTTGTGTAACAAAAAAAAAGGTTCCATGATTAATCTTCCGAAAAGAAACTAATCAACTTACTCTTCCGAACTTATAATAGTCAGCAGCAATTGCTAGAGGAATGGCTGGGAAGAGAACAGCCAGCTTAGTTCCAAGAATCACTTCTTGAAGATTGGTCAAGAAATAGCCAAGCATTTCAAACCGAACATTTGATGAAACAAGCATTGGATCGGATTTCTTTCGAATAATTGAAGATGAAACATTCTGTGGTGTCTTCCCATTGACAAAACCCCCCTTAATGTTATTGCTGTTCAAGCCTTCCTTATAGTTAACATCTCCATTTTCCAATTCTGATGAGACCTGTTGATGAACCTGTGAGTGGTACTGGTCCATATTATGGTAAAATATTGTATAGCTACCACCCCAGTATACACCTAGTTTGTTTTCACTTCTACGTGAAAATCCAAGCGATCCCTGCTACCTTTAGCTTTAATTCCTGGGCTGATATCATAAAGAGGAGGTTATATATATATATAGGACAAGAGAAGCTAAATGTTTCTGAGGCAGAAAGACCCGAGAGTGCAGTTTCTTTATAATTAGTGTAGCTTCCTGGAATTTTCCCCCGCTTGTTGCCATTCTTGCATGGGAGTCCACGTACTTGCTAATGAAATTGTCTAGGTGTTGCACTCCTGGGACTATATACTGAGGTTTCACATGTAATGTGTTATACATTACTAGCTATCAGACAGAGTGCAAAGATAGGAATGGAATTGCATCCATAGCTGTATATATAACAGGATTAGTACACCTTTGTTATTGCCTTTTTATAAAAAATTAATATTTTTTATTTAAAATTAATTATTTTTTTATATTTTTAGATTGTTTTGATATGTTGATATTAAAAATAATTTTTAAAAATAAAAAATATTATTTCAATATATTTATATATAAAAAATACTTTAAAAAATATCTGTTATTATACTCACAACAACTGTTTGTGTAGCTAATCATATTTTATATGAATCATGAAAAAACAATATATTATTGAATATAGTAATTTCATTAAACACGACAAAATATAAAATACATGGCTATTTTTAAAATTCAATGATAATTACAGCTTACCAATTAAAAAGAATTAAATAAAACAACCAACAACAATATGAAAACATGAACATTCAGGTTAATATTAATCCATCTATGTACGCAGGGGGCTGACAGGGCCTGGGTCTCTGGAAAAGAAAAAAAACCAAACAGTTTTAAATTCTAGAATAAAAACTATTAAAATTAATTAAGTTATGGTCCTCTAGAAAATCTTTTATAATCTTGGCCTCAGTAAAAAGATTTCCTGGCCACGCCCTTATGAACATTAAATAGAATTCTCTAATCTTCTCTATCAAGAGCTTTCTAAAATAAGAATGTTGTTGCAGCTTATATACGTGGAACAATCTCAAGTTGTCATCAAGTACTTCTGAAGGAACCGGGTTACAACATCAGACTCCATTGATGGAAAACTTCACTTTTTTATATGATCGTTATTAATCTCTTCTAAATCATAAGAATTATTTAATAGCAAATTAACCATTTGTTCAGAGAAAATATAAATCAGATTATACGTACCGATATAAAAAAAAACTAAAAACAAAACCAGATCCAGAAGCATATATATGGAACTAGATCAAGATTTGGCAAAAAGGAAGAAGAAAAAATAGAGAAGTGAAAAGTGAGGTGATTCTTTCATTGACGACGGCCATGGTTTTTCTCTCTTAAGCGAACTAAGAGAGAGAAAAGAGAGCAGTAAGGAGAAGAAATTCCTTGACCACGTTGGGTAGGCCAAAGCTACTGTACTAGAAATGTTGCTTTGCTTTATTGCAAACCTGTTGAATTTAGAACTGCATGCACAGTGAAGAGCTTGTAGCGTGTAGTCTGAATGAAGCAATTGATATTGCTACAGTTAAACTAACTAATGATTTAACAGTCACCAGCGAATGCATATATTCTAACATCTCACTCAAACTCAGTCACAACATGCATGTCAACTCAGCCCGGGTTTGAACAGTTAAGTGGGGAATTGAGAAAAGGGGACTGGATGCGTCTTTCATCTGGTAATTAGAAAGATAAAGATCAAGAAGGGATTGGAGAGAGATCCCTCAAATTATCCTTCCTAATTTACTCGAATTAGGTAGATTGATCATTTCTATCCTTCCATTTCTTCATAATTTTCAATGCTTTTGCTTTGGATAGATTGACTCTTATCCTTCCAGTTAGCCAAATAATTAGAGGGATTATAATAAGCCATCCAGCATCTCCCCTACTCATCCCTTCACTTAATCCAACCCAGCTCCCCCAAAATCTATCATTCCCAATAAACAGTCTTACAGTGGCGTGTGAATAACTTGACGATGATAGCAAGGAGAAGATGGATCATCGAGAATGGAGAACTACGTGTGCTTCGTTGAAATGTGCTAGCTAGGTTAAACTAGCACGTGGCACCTCTTGGCTATGTTTGGAAGAACATCACAAGTGTTATGGCCAATACATGCACATGGTGAAACGCAG